>Ga0307470_10000181_pt1 | contig 43407 bp, 48 predicted proteins | sample atmos_gasesAM3C__FD_204565 | JGI IMG/M metagenome (GOLD analysis project Ga0307470, IMG submission 204565) | Hardwood forest soil microbial communities from Morgan-Monroe State Forest, Indiana, United States - atmos_gasesAM3C_05 | ecosystem: Environmental > Terrestrial > Soil > Temperate forest... | reverse complement strand
ATCGCCGCCTCGATACTCCCCCCCCCCCCCCCCCCCCCCACGCCCCACCCCCCACAACAACCCCAGAACAGCCAGCGCGAGAAGGACCGACGCGATGTCGTTGCCGACGGCGCGTGCGGCATAAGCGACGTCGGCTTTGGCGCGCGGTACGACGTCGATCCAGAGCGTTGCCGATGGGCGGCGTTCCACGATGAAGCGCCGCGAGCCGCGCTCCTGCCGCAGCACGCCGGCGTGAAACATAGTGCCGTTCACCCAGTCGTCATCGTCCAGATCGAAGAGCCCGGGAGGCTGCGGCTGGTTGGGAACGCGCTCGAACGCCTGTACCGAGACGGCCGGATTCGGCAACGCCCGCGAGCGGATGATGTAGAGGTTCGTGGCGTCGAACTCGTAGCTGGTCGTGCCCGGTGTGCGGAGGTCTTCGCCCCACCAGGCGATGGCATCCCCATTCGGTGCCACGATGCGTATGCCCTGCCGCACGCCCGCGGCCTGGCCGTGCAGCATGGCGAACATCGCCGCGCGCGTGGCGGCGGGATTCGCGGTCAGCTTGGCCGCGACGCGATCGACGGCGGCATCGAGTTGCGACTCGGTGTGGGCCACGTCGCGGCGCATGCTGGCCACTTCACCGGCCATGTGGCGGGTCGACCGGGCATCGAACTCGCGCCCGATCCGCGCCACCATCACCTGCATCGCCAGCCAGGCGATGCCCGCGAGCAAGAGAAAGACCGCCGCGGTCCTGGTGGCTACCCGTGAAACGTGAAGCCGCATGTTCTTGACGTAGGCCGGACTCTCCAGCCCGGCCTCTCTTCCGTCGGACTGGAGAGTCCGACCTACGTTTTCATCAACTCACTTCCCCGCCGACTGGATCGATACCACCGACCATTGATTGTCGGCCGTCTGACGGAGCGTGATGTAGAGCTCGCGCGTCTCCGGTTTGCCCGCGTTCTGAATGGTCCATGTCGCGGTGATGTGGTACTGCGACTCGGCGCTCTTCTTCGTCGCTTTCTGCTCCTCGAAAGCGGTCGGGCGGACCTTGGTGAAGAGGCCGTCGAGCAGATATGAGGCCTGATCGCGGCCGAAGAAACCACGCTGATCGATCAGACCGGGGAACTGCAGCATCACCTTGTCTCCCGTAGCCATCCCGGCAACGATCGACTGCGGATCGCCGCCGCCGAATCCGCTCTTCAGGTTCTTCACCGCCGCATCAAGGTCCTTGAACTGGGCCGACGCGACGAGAGGAACGAACACGAGCAGCAATGCCAACCTGGTCGAGAGTCTCATGATGTACTCCAGTGTCCGGCGTAACGGGGTCAGGCGAGTCATTATTCTAGCAAATTCAATGAGTTAGCCGGACTGGCAAAGGGTCATGATGTCCTCATTACGGGACACGATGCCGCGCTCTTCGGCGGTCCGGCGAAAGTCATCCGGCAGCGCCGCGCCGACGCGAAGAGGCTCATTCGTTAGGGGATGCGTCATCGAAAGCTCCCGCGCATGCAGCATGGGCCGCGGTTCGTTGCGCTGCCCGTACAGCCAATCGCCGGCCAGTGGATGCCCGATCGCAGCCAGATGGACGCGGATCTGATGCGTGCGTCCTGTGAGAAGGTCGACGGCGACGAGCGAGCCTGACTTCGTAGCCCGTATCGGCGAAACGATAGTGATGGCGCGTTTGCCGCCGTCGCCCACGCCGAATGAAATGGGTCCGATACGGACGAGCGGTGCGTCGATGGTCTGCCGCTCTCCGAGCTCTCCTTCGCAAATCGCCAGATACCGTTTGCGGATGCGCTTCCCTTCGAACTGCCGGGTCAGGTTGGCGTTGATCGAGGCCAGCTTCGAAAAGAACATCACGCCGCTCGTACCGCGATCGAGCCGCTGCATGAGAAAAAGCGGCTGCGTGTGCAGCGCTGCCAACTCGAGCAGCACGGGCTCCTCGTCATACCCGCGCTGCACGACGATGCCGGCTGGCTTGTTGACGAAAAGGAGGGCGGAGTCTTCGTAGAGGATGTCGAGCATGCGGTTGTGCGGTCTCGCGGTCGCGCAGTTACGCGGTGGTATACACCCCCGAGACCCCGAGACCGCACAGCTCAGTACAGCAGAAACTCCTCGCGCGTCTTCGAGAACTCGCGCAGCGGATCGGCCCACTCGGCCGCCCATTCGTCGATATTGCCGCCGCTCTCGACCAGCTCTCGGTAGCGCGCGCTTCCGGCGAGCAGATCGATGGCCAGCCGGTCGGAGACGAACTCGTACGTCTCGCGTCGCCAGTCGAACTTCTCCGGATTCATGTCGCGGGCGACTTTCACGATCCAGAGTCCCGTCCGGTAAGGTTCGAACTCGGCCCTGTTCGTCACATGAAGCTCCGCGCCGCCGCAGACTCTGCCTGCGTGCTTCTGGAACGTCGGCAGGAAGTAGTGGGGACGGAAGCGGACGCCGGGAAGCTCGAGGGCGTTGAGCAGCTCGGCGAGGTGGAAGGGATCGAGCCACGGCGCGCCAAACAGCTCGAAGGGATGCGTCGTGCCGCGTCCTTCGCTCAGGTTCGTCCCCTCGATCAGACACATCCCCGGATAGACCGTGGCGGTATTGACTGTGGGCATGTTCGGCGAGGGAATCACCCACGGCAGGCCGGTATCCTCCCACCACATCGACCGCTTCCACCCGCGCATCGGCACGACCACGAGATCGCAGCCGAGCTTGAAAGTCTTGTTGAAGTAGCGGGCCAGTTCGCCCGCGGTCATGCCGTGACGCGTCGGCAGCGGGTACATCCCGACGAAGCTCGAGAACTGCTCCTCGCGGATGTTGCCTTCGAGATGAACGCCGTCGATCGGATTGGGGCGGTCGAGGACGATCACCTGCACGCCGGCTTGCGCCGCTTCGCGCATGCAGAGCGCCATCGTGTAGATGAAGGTGTAGTAGCGAGAGCCGATGTCCTGAAGATCGATGACGAGCGCGTCGAGGTTGCGCAGCAGTTCCTGCCGAGGAGCGAGGTCCTTCTCACTGGCACCGTAGAGGGAGTAGACCGTGAGGCCTGTCATCGGATCAGTGGAGTGATCGACGTGGGCCATGTCCTGCGCCTCGCCCCAGATGCCGTGCTCGGGGCCGAAGAGCGTGGTCAGTTTCCATCCACTTCCGCGGTGCAGGAGGTCGACGACGTGGCGCAGATCGCTCGTCACCGCGCTCTGGTTGGTGACGAGGCCGATGTTCTTGCCGGCGATGGGACGGGGATCGTCGAGGAGCACTTCGAGCCCGGGTTGCGTGCCGTTATGAACTGGGTTCATTTGTGTTCTGTTTTCCCTTCGAGGAGCTGCAGCGCGTGCGGGATCAGGTGCAAAACCGCCTGCAGATTCTCTCTTGCGCCACTCTCGCTCCCCGGCAGATTCACGATGAGTGCCGTTCCGCGCGTGGCTGCCTGCGCGCGCGACAGCGGCGCCATGGCCGTCTTCTGCAGCGAGGCCGCGCGCATGACTTCCCCGAACCCCGGTATGACCTTCTCGCAGACGCGCAAGGTGGCCTCGGGGGTGACATCGCGCACAGCGATTCCGGTGCCGCCGGTCGTAACGACGAGCCGTATCCCGTCGCCTGTGGCCGTTTCGATGGCAGCCGCAATGGCGTCGACATCGTCGGCTACGACAACGATCGAATCGACGTTATATCCGTTCGCAGCCAGGATCTCCCGAACCGCAGGGCCGGATCGATCGACTCGCTCGCCGCGGGAGGCAGCATCGGAGCAGGTGATGACGCGGGCGGTTGCCATCGCGCGATTCTATGCGCGACCGCGACGGTAGACGTCTTTACGGTGACCCACATGGACGACCGAGACTATGAGGACCTCGTCGCGGATTTCGTAAAGGATGCGGTAATCGCCTTGTCTGAGACGATAGCGCTCAAACGGTCCATTCAGTTTTTGCGAGCCGTGCGGCCGAGGATTGTCAGCCAGCTTGCGAATCCGATCCATGATTCGCGTGCGATCACTGCGCTGGCCGATGGAGTCGACCTCCTTTAGCGCTTCCTTCGTGACGATGACGTTATATACGGCCACGACGTTTCATGTCGGCAGCGAATGTCTCGAAATCAACCGTTGGGTCGTCGCGGCGCTGCTCGAAGATGGCGTGATCCGCTTCATCCTCGTCGAGTGCGCTTCGCAGAACCTCGTTAACGATGTCGGAAAGTGACATTTCCGCCTCAGCCGCCCTCTCGCGAAGAACGTCGTGGAGCGCAGAATCAAAGTAGATTGTGGCGCGCTTGGTCGCAGGCATGATGACATTCTAACGTTTTCAGCAGCGAACGACTTCCCATGCGCCGCACCGACTTCTCCTACCACCTGCCCCCCGATCTCATCGCCCAGGAGCCGCGCGAGCGGGGGCGATCGCGGATGATGGTCGTTCGTCAGGACGGGATCGAGCACGGCTCATTCGAAAATTTCCCGGAACGTCTGGCGCCCGGCGACGTGCTTGTCATCAACGACACGCGCGTCATCCCGGCGCGGCTATTCGCTCGGCCGAAGGCGGGGATGTCGCGGCCGATCGAGATCCTGTTGACTCGCCGCGTCGCACAGACAAGAGTGTCTGTGCCACATGAAGCTGGCCCTCGAGCTCAGCCTTCCGGGAAGTCGAAAGAGTCTGAGCCACAGGAAGCGTCCGATGTGGCACAGACACTCTTGTCTGTGCCCGAGGTCTGGGAGGCATGGTGCAAACCCGCGAAACGCGTGAAGGCCGGCGACGAACTGGTTTTTAGCGATACGCTGCGGGCACGCGTACTTGAAAAAAAAGAAGGCACCGTCATCCTCGCCTTCGATGGCGATGCCGAGGAGATCGAGCGCATCGGCATCCCGCCTCTTCCGCCTTACATCACCCGTGAAACGCCTCGGGATGAAGACCGCGAGGCCTACCAGACCGTCTACGCCGCCGAGCGCGGCGCCATCGCCGCGCCGACAGCGGGATTGCACTTCACGCGCGAGATCCTCGATCGCGTCGCTGCCCACGGCGTCGACATCGTCCGCATCACTCTTCATGTCGGTATCGGCACGTTCAAACCGGTGAAGGTCGACGACATCGCGCAACATGTCATGGACTCCGAGCGCTACGAGATCAGCGCCGATGCGGCATCGCGTCTCAACCGCGCCCTCGCCGAGCATCGTCCGATCGTCGCGGTCGGTACGACCTCGGTGCGCACGCTCGAGAGCGCGATCCGCGCGGGCGATGGACGCTTCCTGGCCGGCCAAGCCGAGACGTCGATCTTCATCACTCCCGGTTTTGCGTTCCGCGCCGTTGACAAATTGTTGACGAACTTCCACCTGCCGGAGTCGACGCTGCTGATGCTAGTCTCCGCGTTCGCGGGGATCGAGACGATCCGGCGCGCGTATTCCGAGGCCATCTCCCACCGGTACTTCTTCTACAGCTACGGCGACTGCATGTTCCTCGATGAAAGGATCTGATGAGACGCATTCTCTTTTCTCTGTTTGCCTCCCTCTTAGTTGTTTCCAGCCTCCCGGCGCAACCGCCCGCCTCTTTCTCGGAGGAAAAAGCGGAGGCGGACAAGAAGGACGAGAAGAAAGAGGAGAAGAAGTGGGACGTCAACAACCCGCCCGGGCCGCAGTACGACGTTCCCATTGATGTCACCGAAGGGACCTGGCTGTCGCTCGACGTCAGCCCCGATGGGAAAGAGATCGCCTTCGACCTCCTCGGCGACATCTACACGATCCCGATGACCGGCGGCGAAGCCCGCTCGCTCACCAGCGGCATCGCCTGGGACATGCAGCCGCGGTATTCGCCGAATGGGAAGTGGATCGCCTTCACCAGCGATCGCGCCGGCGGCGACAACATCTGGATCATGAACCGCGACGGCTCGAAGCCACAACAGGTGTCGAAGGAGACCTTCCGCCTGCTCAACGAGCCGTACTGGTCGCCCGACTCCGAGTACATCGTGGCCCGCAAGCATTTCACCGCCGAGCGCTCCCTCGGCGCGGGCGAGATCTGGCTCTACCACCGCAGCGGCGGTGAGGGATTGCAGCTAACGAAGAAGCGCACCGAACAGAAAGACACTGGAGAGCCCGCGCTTTCGCCCGACGGCCGTTACCTTTACTACAGCGACGACTCTACGCCCGGCGCGATCTTTCAGTACAACAAAGATCCGAACACGCAGATCTACGTCATCCAGCGCCTCGACCGGGAGAGTGGCGAGATCGAACCGTTCGTCGTCGGCCCCGGCGGCTCGGTCCGACCGACACCGTCACCGGACGGCAAGTCGCTCGCCTTCATCCGGCGCGTCCGCTACAAATCGACGCTCTTCGTCCTCGACCTCGAGTCCGGCAAGGAAACGCCGCTCTACGACGGCCTCGATCGCGACATGCAGGAGACGTGGTCCATCCACGGCCTCTACCCGACGATGGCCTGGACGCCGGACAACAAGTCGATCGTCTTCTGGGCCGGAGGCCACATCAGCCGCATCGATGTGGCCTCGAAACAAGTGACACCGATCCCATTCCACGTTAAATCGACACGCCGCATCCAGGAGGCGCTGCGCTTTCCGATCGATGTCGCGCCTTCGAGCTATCCGGTGAAAATGCTGCGCTGGACCTCGGTTTCGCCGACCGGCAAGCAGGTCGTCTACGGCGCGCTCGGTTACCTCTACATCCGCGATCTCCCCAGCGGAACGCCGCACCGGCTCACGAAACAGTCCGATCACTTCGAGTTCTATCCGGCCTGGTCGCGCGACGGAAAATCGATCGCTTACACCACCTGGAACGATCTGACCTACGGCACGATCCGCATCGCGCCGGCGAGTGGCGGCGAGGGGCGCGTCATCACCGAGAAGCCCGGTCAATACATCGAGCCCGCCTTTTCGCCCGACGGATCGAAGGTCGTCTACCGCACCACGAGCGATGGGTTCCTCCGTTCCGCCCTCTGGGCGCGTGAAACGGGGATCTATGTCGTGCCGGCCGCCGGCGGTAAGTCAGCTCTGGTTTCGAAGAAAGGCGCGGCGCCACAGTTCGGCGCAACGAATGACCGCGTCTTCTTCACGACCTTCGAGGACGAAGGCAAACGCGGCCTGCACTCGATCGGCGTCGACCGTACCGACGAGCGGGCGCATCTTCTGTCCGGGTTCGCCACCGAGTACGCGCTGTCGCCCGACGAGAAGTGGGTGGCCTGGCGCGAGAAGTTCAACGCCTACATCGCGCCGTTCATCCGCACAGGAAAGACGATCGACATCGGCCCCGATACGAAATCGATACCCGTGGCTAAGGTGTCGAAGGAAGCGGGCGAGTACCTGCACTGGGCCGGCGACGGAACGCGGCTCTACTGGTCGCTCGGTCCGGAGCTCTTCTCGCGCGATCTCAAAGACTCCTTCGCCTTCATCGAAGGCGCGCCCGAGAAACTGCCCGATGCTCCGGCCACCGGCACGAACATCGGATTCTCCGAGCCGCTCGACGTCCCCACGGGCCGCATCGCGCTGACCGGTGCACGGATCATTACCATGCACGGCGATGACGTCATCGACGACGGCACGATCGTCATCGACCGCAATCGCATCACCGCGGTGGGGCCGCGCGCGAGCACGGCCGTTCCCGCGGACGCGAAAGTCATCGACGTGGCGGGCAAGACCATCATGCCGGGCATCGTCGACGTCCACTGGCACGGACCGATGGGGGCCGACGAGATCATCCCGCAGCAAAGCTGGATCAACTACGCGGCGCTGGCCTTCGGCGTGACCACGCTGCACGATCCGTCGAACAACTCCTCGGAAATCTTCACTGCCGCGGAGATGCAACGAGCCGGCGAGATCGTCGGGCCGCGCATCTTCTCCACGGGCACGATCCTCTACGGCGCGAAGGCACCGTTCAAAGCGGAGATCGCCAACCTGGACGACGCCCTCTTCCACCTCCGCCGGATGAAAGCAATCGGCGCGATCAGCGTGAAGAGCTACAACCAACCCCGCCGTGATCAGAGGCAGCAGGTCATCGAGGCAGCGCGCCAGACCGGGATGATGGTCGTTCCCGAGGGCGGCTCCCTCTTCGAGCACAACATGACCATGGTCGTCGACGGGCACACCGGCGTCGAGCACTCCATCCCCGTGGCCAACGCGTATGACGACGTGGTGCAACTGTGGTCGAAGTCACACAGCGGCTATACGCCGACTCTGATCGTCGGATACGGCGGACTGTGGGGCGAGAACTACTGGTACGCCAAGACCAATGTGTGGGAGGACAAGCGCCTCCTGTCGTTCGTGCCGCGGCGGATCATCGATTCGCGTTCGCGGCGGCGCACCCAGGCGCCGGATGACGAGTGGAACCATTTCAGCAACGCCGCGCTGGCGAAGAAACTCAACGATGCCGGCGTCTCCGTTCAACTCGGCGCGCACGGTCAGCGTGAAGGCCTCGGCGCGCATTGGGAGCTCTGGATGTTCGTGCAGGGCGGTATGACCCCGCTGCAGGCCATCCGAGCGGCCACGCTGAGCGGCGCCCACTACATCGGCATGGACAAGGACATCGGTTCACTCGAGCCCGGCAAGCTGGCCGACCTGCTCGTCCTCGACGCCAACCCGCTCGACAACATCCGCAACTCCGAGTCGATCCGCTACACAATCGCCAACGGCCGTATCTTCGACGCGATGACGATGAACGAGACCGGCAACCACTCTCGCACCCGGAAGCCGTTCTACTTCGAGTTGCCCGGGAATGATGCCTGGGGGCTGGCGACGGCGACAGCGAGCGAGGATGACGACTGAGAACCGCGCGGCTGCGCCGCGCGTTGTCGGTTGACGGTTGTCGGGGGCTGCGTGGGAATGTCTCAGTCTCCATTTTTAGTGGTTTAGCGGTGAATTCGGGGCCCGATCGGTCGATTTGCTGGCCATGGACTCAAAAATCGAGACTACGCACTCTCGATTCGAGACTACGCACTCTCAAGTCGAGACTACGCACTCTCGAATCGAGACTGCGCACTCTCGAATCGAGACTACGCACTCTCAAGTCGAGACTACGCACTCTCGAATCGAGACTGCGCACTCTCAGATCGAGACTACGCACTCTCAAATCGAGACTGCGCACTCTCGAATCGAGACTGCGCACTCTCAGATCGAGACTGCGCACTCTCAAATCGAGACTACGCACTCTCAGATCGAGAGTACACACTCTCGAATCGAGACTACGCATCCTCAGATCGAGACTGCGCACTCTCAAGTCGAGACTACGCACTCTCGAATCGTGAGGACAATCGACCGACAACCGACAACGCGGCGAAGCCGCTACCAATACCCCGTCGTCACTTCAACGTCCCCATTCACTACCGCCTGACAGGCCAGCCTCTCCGTTGAGTCGAACCCTCGCTGGGAAGCCACGCGGGCCTCGATCATCGTCGGCGCGCTGAGGGTTTTCCCACCGCTGAGCACGCTGACGCGGCAGCGCCCGCACACACCCACGCCTCCGCACGAGTTGCCGATGGGTGCGCCGGCGCGGCGAGCGGTATCGAGCACGGTTTCATCCTGTTTTGCCTCAGCACTCGTGCCGAGGGGGGTGAACGTTACGCGCACTGCACGATTCTCCCATCATCCGTTCACAAAGAATTCGCGTGGGGGGTAGAAACTTTCGCCGGTGACCGGCGTCTATATAGGCAGGACAACGGAGGATTTCCATGAGCAGCACGACCAAGATGACGGATGAGACGAGACTGGCAGAGGAGATCGTAGGGGCGCTTGATGCGGATGCAGTGAGGGTCTGCTCGGATGACCGCGACTCGATTCGCTTCTCTGTCCGCTCCATCGGCATGAAGCTGCGCTCGATCGTCCTCCACCGCGGGGCACTGCGCCGCCTGCTGACCGATCCGGCCGGCCCTGTGAAGGTCGAGTACCTCCAGCGCGAGCTGCGCGGTGCTGCCGGTCATCGTGTCGAATACGCGTATCCGCGGAAGAGCGTCAACGTTCGCCGCGACCTGCCGACGGTTTTGAAACCGCTTGCGCAGGTACGCTGACGGCACACAAATGTAACCGTCGATACGCAGGTCATTGGCTTGAGAAGCCTTCGAAGCGGGAGTAATATGGCGGTATGCCCGCCGATCTGGATACTCTCGACCTCAAGATTCTGACGCACCTGCTTCGCGACGGGCGCGCCCCCGCGCAACAGATCGGCGACAGAATCGGCCTCTCACGCCCGGCCGTGGCCGACCGCATCGCCCGCCTCGAGCGCGAGGGCGTCATCCGCGGACACACCGTCGTCGTCGAGCCATCGGCCCTCGGCCGCGCCATCACCGCCTTCATCGCCGCGCGCGGCCAGAGCAAACTCGACCCGAAACAGAAGAAAGCGTTCGATACCCTGCTCAAAAGCGATGAAGTGGTCGAGGCGCACACGGTGGCCGGCGACGATTGCTTCTTCATCAAAGTCCGCACGGACTCGATCCAGTCTCTCAACGAGCTTGTCTCGAAGCTGGGAGCGCCGCCGCTGTCGCTCACCACGCGCACCACCATCGTCATGAAGACGCATTGCGAGAAGGTCGGGGGCATCACACTCGGAGAAAAATGAAGCACGATCGCGCTCTGGCCTACGCCGCCTTCGCCGTCGTCTGCATCGTCTGGGGGACGACCTATCTGGCTATCCGCGTGGCCGTGACCACGATGACGCCGTTCCTGCTGACCGGCGCGCGCTTCCTTTTCGCCGGCGTCGTGCTCTTCATCGTGGCGAAACTGCATGGCGATGCCATCCCCGACAACCGCCGCGTGCTCGGCGATGTCGTGCTCTGTGGTGTTCTGATGGTGGCCATCGGCAATCTCAGCGTCATCTGGGCGGAGCAATGGGTCCCGAGCGGTATGGCCGCGCTCTTCGTCGGCACGGCACCGTTCTGGGCCACGCTGATCGAGAGGCTGCGACGCTCGGGCGAACGCATCGAGCCGCGGCGCGGCATCGGGATGCTGATTGGCTTCGCTGGTGTGGCCATGCTCGTCACGCCACGCGGCGCCGGGAATGCCTTCGACTCCCGCTTCGTCCTCGGCGCGCTGGCGATCCAGCTCGGCGGCATCGCCTGGCAGTACGGGACGATTCGAGGCAAGTACGCGCTGGCTGCCGTGTCGCCGCTGATGTCGTCGGCGCTGCAGATGCTGGCCGGAGGCGTCGTCGTGACGCTTACCGGCCTCGCCCTGGGCGAGCTGCCGCGCTTCCACTCCACGCCCGGCACGTTCGCCGCCCTGGCCTACCTGTCGATCTTCGGCTCGGTGCTCGCCTATACCGCATACGTCTACGCGGCGCGCCATCTGCGGACGACGAACATGTCGCTCTACGCGTACGTGAACCCGGTCGTTGCCGTCATCCTGGGCTGGTTCGTCCTGCACGAGCAACTGACGTGGGTGTCGATCACGGCCATGGTCGTCATCCTGGGTGGCATGGCCATGGTTCAGAGCGGCAGAGGGGCGGTGCGGAAAGTAACGGTTTCGCGCGAGACGGTGGCTGAGAAGGCGGCGTAGACTCGTGCGATGCCACGCCCGCGCCTTTTCGTTGTTCTCGCCGCTGTCGGCGTCATCGCCGTTCTCGCGCTGACGATGCACGGCGCTCCGCCGAAGCTCGGTCCGACGCCGGTCGTCGTCGAGCTATTCACATCGCAGGGCTGTTCGAGCTGTCCGCCCGCCGACGCAGTAATCCACGATTTGAATCGAGACCCCGCCCTGCGCGGTCACGTGATCCCGCTGGCCTACCATGTCGATTACTGGGATAGGCTGGGCTGGCGCGATCCCTTCTCCAACGCCGGGTGGTCCCAACGCCAGGTCCGCTACGCCAAGGCACTGCACCTTTCTTCCGCCTACACGCCGCAGGCGGTCATTGGCGGAACGCGCGAGCTCGTCGGCTCCAACCGCCCCGCGCTCAACGCGGCCCTGGAGCAAGCGTCAAATGACAAACCGCGCGGCGAGGTCACCCTCGCGGCCCGGCGCGATCGCGACACTGTCGTCGCCACCATCCACGCTACGGTTCCCGCCGGCGCCGACCTGATGCTCGCCCTGACCCAGGACGACATCAGCACGAAGATCGAGAACGGCGAAAACGCCGGCCGTACGCTGACCAACGACGCCATCGTCCGGCGGCTGGTCCGCGTCGATCCGGGCCAGACGACGGTGACCTTCAAAATCGATCCAGCCTGGCGCAATCTGAGCGCTGCCGCGTTCGTGCAGGATCGGAGCACGTTGGCGATCGGCGCAGCGGCGGGAGCGCAGGTGCAGTAGTTGTCTGCGTAGAATGACCCAATGAAACGCCTGCTTCTCGCGACTTTTCTCGTGGTTCTCGCCTGCAAGGCTGAAAATCGAGGCGAACCCACCGCGGTCGCTGACTTGCGGGCCGGGGTGGCGAACGGAGTTGTAGGCCGCTCTCCCCAGGCAACGACGACCACCACCCAGCCGGCGCAGCCCCAGCCGCAGACGCGCATGATCATCCGCAATGCGAACCTGTCGCTCGTAGTTCGTGACGCGGCCGACGTGCTGCAAAAGGTCACAGCGCTGGTCGATGCGAAGGGCGGCTACGTTGCCGACACCCGTCAGTGGAAAGAACGGGAGCAGGTGCGGGCCAGCGCCACTCTTCGCGTGCCCGCCACGCAGCTCATGCCGATACTCGCGGCCATTCGCGGTCTGGCCATCCGGGTCGAGAGCGAGAGCGTCACGGCACAGGACGTTTCCCAGGAGTACTCCGACCTCGGCGCCCAGCTTCGCAATCTTCAAGCGGCCGAAACGGAGTTGCGCGAATTGCTGAAGACCGTGCGCGAGCGTACCCAGAAGGCCTCCGAGATCATGGAGATCTACGACGAGATCACCAAGGTGCGCGGCCAGATCGACCAGATTCAGGCTCGCGTCCAGTATCTGTCGCAGATGACCAGTCTCTCCACCATCACCCTGGAGCTCGTCCCCGATGTTCTTGCGGCCCCGGTGGTGGAGCCCGGTTGGCAGCCGGTGGCCACGGTGAAGAACGCCAGCCGCTCCCTTCTGAATAGCCTCAAGGGTGTCGTTGACGTGCTGATCTGGGTCGTCCTCTACATTCTTCCGCTCGGCCTGATCTTTGTGGCTCTCGCGCTGCTTGTCCGTGCGGTGTGGCGGCGGATCCGGAAGGCTCGTACGAGCTAGTTTTCGCTTACCTCAAGTAGTGACACGTGTACCCGTTCGGCTTCCGCTGCAGGTAATCCTGGTGGTAGTCCTCGGCGGGATAGAAATTCGTGAACGGCACGACCTCTGTCACGATCGGGCGCGGCCACTTTGGCTGGGCGCGCTGCTTGGCCTGTTCGGCGGCGTCGCGCTGCGTTTCATCGTGGTAGAAGATCGCGGAGCGGTACTGGGTGCCGATGTCGTTGCCCTGGCGGTTGGCGGTCGTCGGGTCGTGCAGGCGGAAGAAGAAGTCGAGGATCTCGTCGAAGGTGATCTTCGATGGATCGAAGACGATCTGCAGAGACTCGGCGTGGCCGGTGCGGCCGGTCTTCACATCCTCGTAATGCGGCTTGTCGAGCGTGCCGCCGGCGTAGCCGACCGTCGTGTCGACCACGCCAGGCAGTGTGCGCACGAGCTCCTCGACACCCCAGAAGCAGCCCCCTGCAAGTGTGGCGGTCTCCGTCATTTGTGCGCGTCCTTCTTCTGGAAGAGGTGCAGGTACTCGCCGTACCCCTCGGCCTGGAGCTTGTCGACGGGGATGAAGCGGAGCGATGCTGAGTTCATGCAGTAGCGCTGGCCGGTCGGGGCCGGGCCGTCATCGAAGACGTGGCCGAGGTGGGAGTCGGCGTGCTTCGAACGAACCTCGGTGCGCGACATGAAGAACTTGCGATCCGTCTTCGTCACCACGTTCGCCGGCTCCAGCGGGCGGGTGAAGCTCGGCCAGCCTGTGCCCGACTCGAACTTGTCCAGCGAGCTGAAAAGCGCCTCGCCGCTGACCACGTCGACGTAGATGCCGTCCGCGTGGTTGTTGAAGTACTGGTTGTGGAACGCCGGTTCCGTCCCCTCGTGCTGCGTGACTTCGTACTGCTCCGGCGTCAGGCGTTTCTTCAGCTCCGCGTCGGAAGGTTTGACGTAGTTCGCCATCTTGTCTCCTTTGGTGTTTGCTTGTGGGCTTGCCGGCGCCGCGCCAGCCGGCGGCTGGATGATGCCGGGGATGACGGCCGCGAGAATGATCGACCCGGCAGCGATCGGCAGCCACTTCTTCAGAATCGTGTTCATGGGCGCTCCTTTGTGCAGATGTACGAAACTGCGCGTTGGGGAGATTCGTTCCAACGGGGTCGCGCGGTCTCGCGGTTGCGGGGTCTCGGGGTGTGAGGTTGCTGGGTTACATGGTTGCAGAGTTGCAAGGTGTGCAGTGTTGCGGAGTCGCCGAATGGACACTCACTCAGCAACCGAGCAACTCAGCAACCCAGTAACCTCCGCCGCGAGACCCCGCGACCCCGCAACCGCGCAACCCACGCTTAGTCCCTCCGAAAATGCGCCCCTCGGGAGACCGGATTCCTCAGCGCTGCGCTCGCTACGATCATGGCCATCTGCTGGCCGTGGAAGAGCTCGAGGATGGCCTTGCTGATCGTTGACTCGTGGTAGTACTTCGTGAGACGGCTGCCGAGCTCGCGCATATCGGCCACGGCGCGCTTGAGGCGCTCGTAGGTGCGGACGATGCCCACGTAGTTCCACATCGTGTGCTGGATCGTCGTCCAGTCCTGGAGGATGAGGGCGGGATCCTCCATGTTCTCGTTTCCGGGTGGCCGCCAATCGGGGATCGAGAGCAGGAGCAGGTCGTCGATCGATCCAATCCCAGCGCGGCGTGTCGAATACGACCGCCGCACGGCTGGCGCGTCGCCGAGACGAGCGCGTCGAGGGAGAGGGCCGGTGGCGGATTCGACGGGGGTCGTCGACGCCTCGCACTTTTCGCGAATCGAGAGCGCCGCGAAGTATCCCCACGTCAATCCTTCCAGCAGCGACGTCGAGGCCAGGCGGTTGCCGCCGTGCAGGCCGGTACAGGATGTCTCGCCGATCGCGTAGAGGCGCGTCAGCGTCGTTTCGCCCACGTTGTTCGCCAGGATGCCGCCGCAGAAATAGTGTGCCGCCGGCACCACCGGAATCGGTTCGCGCTCGATGTCGACGCCGATCTCCGCGCAGGCCTTGCCGATGTTGGGAAAGCGCTGCGCGATCGGTTCGTGCCCATGGTAGAAGTTGGCCAGGTCGAGGTACACGAAGTCGTCCTTGCTCGTGGTCATCTCCTCGACGATGGCCCGCGCCACGACGTCGCGGGGCGCCAGATCCTTCAGCGCCGGCGAGTACTTCTCCATGAAGTACTCACCCTTCTGATTGCGCAGTCTCGCTCCCTCGCCGCGCAGCGCCTCGGAGATCAGATAGTGATTGGCCTTCTTGTCGGCCAGCGCCGTCGGATGGAACTGCACGTACTCCGCGTTCATGACTCGCGCCCCCGCGCGTTGCGCCATTACCACGCCGTCGCCGATGGCGTTGCGCGTATTCGTGGTGTGGAGGTAAATCTGCCCGATGCCGCCCGTTGCCAGGATGGTGAAGTCGCTGAAGATCGTGAAGACCTCGTTCGATTTGTTGTCCAGGAGATAGGCGCCGGCGCACTCGTTCGTCAGACGATAGCGGACCTGGACGTCGGCCGGATGATGCTGCGTGGTCAAGAGATCGATCGCTGTCATCTCCGTGACCAGCGTGATGTTCGGCTCGTTTTTGACGCGATTGAGGAGGGAGGTCTCGATGGCCCGGCCCGTAGCATCGCCGGAGTGAATGATGCGCGGCAGCGAGTGCGCCCCCTCCTGCGTCAGGTCGAGCTCGCCCTCTTCGCTGACCGAGAAGGGAACATGCATCTCGTCGAGCAACAGCTCCTTGACCACGCGCGGCCCTTCCTCGGCCAGAAAGCGGACCGCCTCCACGTTCGACAGCCCGGCGCCGGCGGCGATGATGTCCTCGATCAGCTTCGCCGGTGTGTCGCCTTCGCCCTCGTAGATGATGCCGCCCTGGGCCCAAAACGTATTGCAATCCTTCGGATCAGCCGACTTGGTAACGAGGAGGACCTTGATCCCGGCGCCGGCGAGGCAGAACGACGCCGTGAGCCCGGCGATGCCGGTGCCGATGACGAGGACGGGGTAATGGTCGCGGTTCTTGAGCGCAGGCACGGCTGTGCATTGTAGTGGGCAGGGGTAGTGGGTAGCGTGGTTGTCGGTTGTCGGTTGTCGGTTGTCGGTTGTCAGTTGTCAGCGTCGGTTGCTGGTGTACCCGACAACCGACCACTGACAACCGACAACGTCTTCACGTCTCATCGACAACCACAACGCAATCAAACAATCTCCCACCGTTTGGTCAACTGCCGCGATGCGATGAAGAAGACAATCGCCCAGCCAACAAGCACGGCCGCGGGCAGCGCGAGCGACGACAGCGGCAGTTCGCGCCAGAAGACGTTTGTGAAGCCTTCGAGCGCCCAGGAGTTGAAGAGCACCAGTCCCGCTTTCTGCAATCCGGCGGGCATGAGAAAGCGAGGGAACATCGAGCCGCCGATCGCCGACAACGAAAGCACGACGAGCGTCGACAGGGCGCCGAGCTGCGCGCGCGTGCGGCAGATCGATGCCAGCACGAGGCCGAACGCGGACGTGGCCAGCGAAGTCGAAAGGGCCATGATGATAAAGCCGCCGATGTGCTCGAGAAGCTGCAGACGAAACGCAACTGCGCCCCAGACGAACATCACGCAGATCTGCGTGAAGCCGAGCGTCCAGAGATAGGCGAGCTTGCCGAGGAGGAGCTGGGTAAGCGTCAGGCGCGTGGTCAGGATGCGGTCGAGTGTGCCGCTCTCGGCCTCCTCGAGCAGCGCGCCGCCGGCATTGGAAGCGGTGAAAAGGAGAAACATCACGCCGATGCCGGCAGCGTAGAGCGCGGCCACGACATTCGACTTGTTCTGGCCGACGACGTCGGTCTTTTCGATCCGGATGATCGAGCTAGTAGACGACGCGCCCGCGGCCGGCGTCTTCGCGCTAAATGTCCGGTAGCTCTTCATACTCTGATCGATGGCCGCCTTTTGCTGCAGTGTCAGCCCGCCGCTCCAGCGATCGACCTCGCTGACACCGGCATCCATCATCATCTCCGGCATCGACATCATCATCGTCTTCTGCAGCAACCCGCCGACTACCTGATCGGCGATCGGATCGGCGGAGTCAGACATCAGCCGGAAGGCCGGGCCGTTGTTACCGGCGCCAAAGCGGATCCGCGTCGTGCCGAAACCTTTCGGGATGACCAGCGCGACCGGCGCGTCACCCGCTCGTACATATGCCTCGGCGGATTGAGCATCGAACGGAGTCGTGCTTTTTTTCGGAGCGACGACCACATCGAGCGCCGATTCGGCTTGCAGCGCGGCCACCAGGCGGCGCGAGCTGTCGCTGTGATCGAGGTCGGCGATGACGACGGTTGTCTTCGGCGTCTTCGACTTCTGCGCGCCGAAGATGCCGGCGAAGATCGAGAAGAAGACGATCGGGACGATGAAGCTGAGCATGAGCGCCGCGCGATCGCGGCGGAGATTGAGCCATCCGGCTCGGACGACAGAGGCGATCATTCGCGTAGACCCTTTCCAGTCAGGTGGAGGAAGACTTTTTCGAGCGAAGGCGACTTCATGGTCAGGTCGCGCACGCCGCTGCCTTGCGTTTCTGCCTCGTGCATCACGCGCAGCATTTCCGCGGCGTCGTCGATGAGATGTGTGACGCTGGTGCCGTCGGCAAACTCGACGACGACTTCGCGCTTGGTGCCGATGGTGTCGCGCACCAGCTCGTCCTTCGTGCCGGTGGCGATGACGCGGCCGTCGTCGATGACGGCGATGCGGTCGCAGAGCCGCTCCGCTTCCTCCATGTAGTGCGTCGTGTAGATGAGTGAGACGCCGTCAGTGCGGAGCGATTCGATCATCTGATAGATGCGCTCGCGCGACTGCGGGTCGACGCCGACGGTCGGTTCGTCGAGCAACAGCACGCGCGGCCGGTGCAGCACGCCCACGGCCATATTGAGGCGCCGTTTCATCCCGCCGGAGAACGCCTTGACCGGCTCGTTCGCGCGATCAGACAACGCCGCCCAGTCGAGCGCCCGTTTCATGGCCTCGGCGAGCGCGGCGCCGCCCAGCCCGAGGTAGCGACCGAAGACCGTCAGGTTCTCGTGCGACGAAAGGTTGGGATAGAGCGCGATTTCCTGCGGCACGACCCCTACCTCGGCGCGGGCGCCGGTATCGCCGGCCGGCGCAGGCTTGCCGAAGATGGTCACGGAGCCGCTGTCAGGTTTGACGCGTCCCATGATCGTCCGGACGAGCGTCGATTTGCCGGCTCCGTTTGGACCGAGGAGGCCGAGGACCTCGGACGGCCGCAGCTCGAGCGAGACGCCGTCGAGCGCGCGGCGGGATGCGAACGTCTTCACGACGTTCTCGATTTGCAGTGGATTCATGCCGGCAATCTACGTTGCCCGGCGCGATTCGCCCCGTGTCGAAAGTCATGATCGCGGGATGACAAATGTAAGGATAATCGGCACATGCGTATCGTCATGACGCTCGTTCTTGTGGCATCCACCGCGCTGGCGCAGCAGCCGGCGGCGGCGCCGCCCGTCGCTGCTGTCGCGACGAGCGACAACGTTCTCCACAGCTCGCTGCTCCTGCCGAAAGAGCCTGGCAACGAGGTACCGGTCGTCCTTCTGCTCTCCGGTTCCGGGCCGACGGATCGCAACGGCAACTCGCCGATGCTGCCTGGGAAGAACAACTCGATGCAGATGCTGGCGGAAGGGCTGGCCGAGAACGGCATCGCGTCGCTGCGCTACGACAAGCGCGGCGTCGGCGAGAGCGTGAAGGCCATGGTGGCCGAGGCTGATCTGCGCTTCGAGACCTACGTCGACGACGCCGTGGCGTGGTGCGAGCAGCTTCGCGGAGACAAGCGATTTTCCGTCGTCGTCATCGCAGGCCACAGCGAGGGGTCGCTCATCGGCATGCTCGCGGCGAAGCGCTGCAACGCCGGCGGGTTCATCTCCATCGCCGGCGCCGGCCGCGCCGCCGCGGACATCCTCCGGACGCAACTGGCCGGCAAACTTCCACCGGAGCTGGCCACGCAGAACGACGAGATCCTGAAGAACCTCGAAGCCGGCAAGACCACGGAAAACCCGCCGGCCGAGCTGGCCGCTCTCTATCGCTCCAGCGTGCAGCCCTATCTGATCTCCTGGTTCCGCTACGATCCGGCCAAGTCGATTGCCGCGTTGACCGTGCCTGTCCTCATCGTGCAGGGAACGACCGACCTGCAGGTAAGCGTCGACGATGCCAAGCGCCTCGCCACCGCCAGTCCCAAAGCAAAGCTACTCCTCGTGGACGGGATGAACCACGTCCTCAAGGAGGTCCCGCCCGACCGCGAAAAGCAGATGGCCTCCTACAGCGACCCGACCCTTCGCCTGGCCCCGGAGTTTCTGGCCGGTGTTGTTGATTTTGTACGGAAGGTGGGGAAGTAGGAGAATTGCAGCCGTGACGGAAGCAAAGACAGAAGAGCCGGCCAAACCGGTGGCGGACGATGAAGAGGATCACTGGGCGCACTACCGGTCGATTCAGCTAACGCCGGAACAGGTGGCCGAGGGGCGAGCGCGTCTCCAGAAGGACATCGACCGAGCTCGCGCCGAAGGCGTCTATGAAAAGCTGATGGAATGGAAGGCTGGGAGAATTGCGGACATGGCTACGACGAAAGCAGAGGAGCCGGCTCAGCAAGCTGAAACGAAGGAAGATCGGTGGGCGCGATACGAACGGATGAAACTGACTCCCGAGCAAGTGGCGGAAGCGCGCGCGGACCTTCAGAAGGATATCGATCGCGCTCGTGCGGCTGGTGTTTACGAGGAACTTCTCAAGTGGGAGGGGAAGGTACACTGGGACATCGACATTGATGAGCTGCGTGAGGATCGCGATTGATCGCGATTGATACCAGCTCACTGCGCCGTTGGTCCGAACGCCGGAGTGGGATCGATGTCGATCAAGTCCGTGAAGCTGTTCGGAGCGGCGAGGCGGCACTCCCCCCGGTTGTCTTGACAGAGGCTCTGAGTAAGCCGGCGTTGGAACCAGTTTTCGTGAGTGTCGTGATGAGTCTCGCGCTGATTCGGATACGAGACGGCTACTGGAAACGAGCAGGCGAGCTTCGCGCTGAAACTTTGAGCAACGGCCACAAAGCCAAACTCGCTGATGTTCTCATTGCCCAATCCTGCATCGACCACGACGTCGCCCTCATCACCCACGACGCCGATTTCCGCCACTTCCTCAACGCCGGCCTCAAGCTCGCGTAGCCGCGCGCTTCTGCATCCACGTCATCAATCCGTAGAGCAGCCCGACGACCACGCCGAATCCCACCAGCCACAGAGACTTGGACGCCAGCGCATTACGGAGCGCGTCGGGGTCTTTCATCAACGCCGGCTGATCGCCGAGGACGCGCATCCCGAACCAGGCCAGGGCGCTGTTGAAGAGGCCGGCGCCGAGGATGGTCATGAGAGAGAAACGCGCGAACGGCATCCGGAACAGGCCGGCGGGGATCGAGATCAGATGCCGGATGCCCGGCAGCAGGCGCGCCACGAAAATGCCGCCGGAGCCGTACGTATCGAACCATCGGTCGGCCGCTTCGATCTTCGACGGTGACATCAGCACGAACCGCCCGTAACGAGTCACCAGCGGACGTCCCAGTTTGGATGCGATCCAGTAGCTGGCCGCCGAGCCTGCCCACGAGCCGGCGGTCGCGGCCAGAATCACCAAGGTCAGATTGAAATGTCCCTGCGAGGCCCAGAACGCGGCCGGGGGCAAAACGACCTCCGCGGGAATCGGGAGCGCCGTCGATTCGAACGCCATCATGATGAAGATGCCGAGGTATCCCCAGTCGAGGACGAACTGCATCCAGGTCAGAAAAAAGTGATGGAGCCAGTGCATAGGGCGCGCAATCCTAACCGAAAGCCCGGTGTTACGATCGCGCGATGCAGTCGGATCAATACGATGTCATCATCCTCGGCGGCGCCTTCAGCGGCGCGTCGACGGCGATCCTGCTGCGGCGCGATCATCCTCAGCTTCGCGTGCTCATCGTCGAGAAAGCCGAGGCCTTCGATGCCAAGGTCGGCGAAGCCACCACCGAGATGTCGGCCATGTTTCTCACCCGGCGCCTGGCCATGTGGCATCACCTCGAAGCCGAGCAGCTTCCGAAAGAGGGACTGCGCTACTGGTTCACCAACGACAAGGTCACCGGCCACGCCAATGCCAGTGAAGCCGGCGGATTCATTCGCAGCGCCGTCCCCGCCTTCCAGCTCCGGCGCGACGCGCTCGATGAGTACCTCCTGGCCACAGCCGTGCGCGAAGGAGCGGAACTGCTTCGCCCCGCAAAAGCGCGTGATGTAGAGCTGGCCGACTTCGACAACAAGCTGACGATTGAAGTAGGCGATGAAGTCCGCGAGCTTCGCTGCCGCTGGCTGCTCGACGCCACAGGACGCGTGAACTTCCTCGGCCGCCGCCTCGGGCTGATCGAGCGCAACGAAGAGCATCCTGTCGCCGCCATCTGGTGTCGGTGGAATGACGTACGTCACATCGACGATATCGCCGCGCGCGCCGGCGCGCTGGCGGGGCGCAACATCAGCTCGCGCCGGCTGGCCACGAATCACTACACCGGCTTCGGTTACTGGATCTGGGTCATCCCCCTCGGCAACGGAGAGACCTCGATCGGCGTCGTATTTGACAAGCGGCTCATCGATCTGCATCACAGCAAAGACCGGGCGGCCGATTTCATCGCCTTCCTCAAAGCGATCCCGGCGCTGGCCGAGTTGATCGACGGTGCCTCGCCGCGCCTTGAGGATCTCCGCTTCTACTCGCACTTGCCGTACGTTTCCAAACAGTACATGGGCAACGGCTGGGCGCTCCTCGGCGATGCCGCTGCCTTCCTCGATCCGTATTACTCCCCGGGCCTGGACCACGCCTCGTTCACCGCCGAGGCCACCGCCGAGATCGTAGGGATCGACGCGAAAGGGGAGGATGTCGCGGCGCGCATCGTCGAGCACAACGAGGCCTTCGCGCGCTCCTACGTTCGCTTCTTCCGCTGCATTTTCAAAGACAAGTACTACTACATGGGCGAGGCCGATCTGCTGTCCGCGGCCATGATCCTCGATACCGCGCACTACTACATCTTCGTGGTCATCCCGGCGTATCGGTTTGCGAAGAAGTTCCTGTGGATGCCGGTGCTCGGGCCGAAGCCGGCGTTCTTCAGCTACCACTTCATCAAGCTCTACCACCGCCGCTTCAGATCGATCGCCATGGCGCGGCGCGCGGCGGGTGAGGCGGGAACGCGCAACGACGGCCGCCGGATCAAGGCGTACTTCAATCTCAACCTTTCGCCGTTCCACATGGTTCTGCGGGGCGTGAAGCTCTGGGCGTTCGCGGAGCTGGACAACGTGCGGCTGCAGTTGCGGCGTCTGTTTCGCCGCCGCGTCGCCACGACTGCAGCTCCGGCCGAGGGTGCTGCCGCACGCGGATGAGCCGTCGAGTGGCCATCGTCTTCGACCGCGAGTTCGGCGATCGCCTCGCCGCGCTGGTGATGCGCACGCCTGTCTGGATCGTCGAGAGCAGCGCCAATCGCAGCGCTGTATCGGATGCGTGGAACCGCGCCACCGAATGGCCGCAGATCAGCGTCACCGTCTTTCGTCCGCCGGACGATCTCAAGATCCTCCTGTCACAGATCGGACGTCCGCAACGGCTCGATGTGATCGGATTGCCGCTCACCGACGCCGCGCGCGAGGTTCTGAACGCGGCGGGGTTTACGAAGATCGTTGAGACGAGCGAAGGCTTTCGCGCCTCTTAAAGCTTTAACCACTGAGACACAGAGGACACGGAGAATTCTCTGTGCCTCCGTGGTGATTTTTTACAACGCCGCCAGCGCCGCGCGCTTGACCTTCCCCCGCTCATCCACCGGAATCGACTCGATCAGCTTCACGATCCGCGGCACCTTGTGAGGCGACAGATGCTCCAGGCACCAGGCCCGAATCTGCTCGCGCGTAACGTCGGGGCTGGCCACGACCGCGGCGGCGACGACGTCGCCCCGTGCGCCGGCCGGCTCGCCATAGACTCGCGCCTCGCGCACCCCTTCGATCTGCAGCAGCACCTGCTCGACCTCGCGCGGATTCACCTTCTTGCCGGCCGTGTTGATCAGCTCACTGGCGCGGCCGGTGATGACCACCTCGCCGTTCTCGCGAAGCTCGATCAGGTCGTCGGTGACGAAGAGCCCGTCCTTGAACGGATGAAACGTCGCCGCGTCGTGAAGGTACCCTAGGGCGACGTTCTCGCCGCGTACGGAAAGCCGTCCGCGCGCGGATGAAAGCATCACGTTACCAATGGCCTGCCCGACCGTCCCGCGCTCCACGGCCGCTCCTTCGCGGTCGTAGGTGATGCCGCCGCACTCGCTGCAGCCGTAGAACGTGTGAATCGGCCGGCCAAAGCGTTCGCGGAACTTGCGCGACACCACCGGAGGCAGTGGCGCGCCCGCGGAGAGAAACGTTCGCACGCTCCTGAACTCGCCGGCGCCGGCAGTCACCAGATGGTCGAACACCATCGGAATCAGCGGAACGACGGTGCAGGAGAACTGGTTACACAGATTCACCACCGACTGCGGCAGATAGTCGTTCGAGATCACCACCGCCGTTCCCTGCACCAGGAGCGGCGTGACCAGATTCGAGAATCCGTAAGAGTGCGACATCGGAATCGCGCCGAGGTTGACGTCATTCGCGCGGATCTCCATCGTCGCGCTGATGTTCAGGCAGTCCGCCAGCAGATTGGCCTCGGTGGCCACGATCCCCTTCGGCATCCCGGTCGAGCCGGACGTCAGCTTGATGAGGCGGGCTCCCGCCGGAACGCTGACCTGGCCCGCCTGCCGCGACGAGATCATCACCTCGCTCCCGCTGCGATACACCAGTCCACGAGCCACGAAGTGGCCCAGCACGTTGGCGACCTCGGTCTCCGTGGCGTCGCGATCGATGAGGATGGCCACCAGCTTCTGCTTCAGGATCGCTCCGAACGCGGCCACGAAGTCGGCCGAGTTCGGCATCCGGATGGCCACGACATCGCTCGGACGAAACCCGGCGTCGCCGAAACGCACGGCCATCTCATCGATCCGCCGGGCGAGCTGCGCCCGCGTGGTCACTTCTCCCGTTGCGCCATCGATCAGCGCGGCCGCCTCGGGCGCGGCAGCCGCAAGCGCAAAGAAACGTTCGAGCATGGACTGGGGAAACGAGAATAGAGTCGCGGCTCGGGGTACGTCAACCGGTAGCCTCTATCGAGTCCTGAAACAGGCAGGGCCCGGCTGCGTATTGGCTCCCCATGTCTGAGGTCGAATCCGTACCACCCTCCGGCCATAACGGTCTTCGACGTATTTTCTTCGGTCCCTCGGGACTCCGAGCCGGCTGGCGCCTGCTGATCTTCATCGCCATTCTCCTGGCGCTGTTTGGGACCAAGGACCTGATCGCAAGCAAGGCCATGCACGGCATGGATGTCGTCAGCCGGTTCGTCGTCAACCAGGCCTCGCGTTTCCTGATCTGTCTCCTGGCAAGTTGGATCATGGGAAGAATCGAGAGGCGAACGATCGCCGCGTACGGCCTCCCTTGGCGGCGGATGTTTCGCGGTCAGTTCTGGCTGGGAGCTCTGACCGGCTTCGCCGCCCTCACCACACTCCTCGGCATCATGCGGGCAATCGGAGTCTTTCATTTTGGAAGCATCGCCCTTCGCGGCGCCGAGATCTGGAAATGGGGAGCGCTCTATGGAGCGCTCTTCATCATCGTCGGATTCTCCGAGGAGTTCTTCTACCGCGGCTACGCCCAGTTCACTCTATCGAGCGGAATCGGCTTCTGGCCCGCCGCGATCCTCATGAACCTGTATTTCGGCGTCAGCCACTTCAGCAATGCCGGCGAAACCTGGGCCGGCATGGTGAATGCCGGCCTGGGCGGGCTGCTCTTCTGCCTCCTGCTGCGAAGAAGCGGCAACCTCTGGATGCCGATCGGATTTCACATGGCCTGGGATTGGGCGCAGACATTCTTCTACGGCGTCCCTGACAGCGGTGTCGTCGTGCCTGGCCACCTGTTCAATTCCAGTCACTCGGGCTCCGTGTGGCTGTCGGGAGGCTCCGTCGGTCCCGAAGGGAGCTGGCTCTGCACGGCGCTGCTGGTCGTGTTGTGGATCGTCGTGGGAGCATGGATGCGAGAAGCGAGATATCCGGTTGGAAGTACAGAGGGGAGAGCACGATGAGCAGCGAACAGGCGGCACCTGAGACCAAAGGCGTCACGGTGAAGTTACTTGCAACGGTAGACCTTGGCCCTGAGATTGAGGGCATGGCAGGGCGCCAGCTTCGAATGCGTATGGTGACCATGGAGCCTGGAGGCGTCTTCGGCCCGATTCACGACCATAAAGGCAGACCAGGCACCGTCTATGTGCTGCAAGGAACCATCACTGACCATCGGAATGGAGTCGCTACGGACTATGGACCGGGAGTGGGCTGGCCCGAGGACAGGAACACCACACACTGGCTCGAGAACAGAGGAACGATTCCCGCGGTGGAGATCTCTGTCGATGTGGTCAGGCAAGAGTAAGCCCAAGCCCGACAGGTCTAAAGGCTTATCCGCAGATGACGCAGATGTACGCAGATAAAACCGTCCTCCATCTGCGTTCATCTGCGCCATCTGCGGATAAAGCTTTTCGTCAATCACCCGGCCAAGCCATCGCCTCGGCGAACCCAGGCAACACTTCCGACAGCTCCTCGACGTGCGCGCTGGCAATCCCATCCAGCTCCCGCTCCAGCACGCCGCTGACGGTGGTCTCCTGCTGGTCTGCGCGATAGTGCAACATGTCGATGTGATGCCGCGGCAGCCGGACGCGCAGCTCCGCGGTCCGGATTATCTGCGGCAGGATGCCGTCCGCCTCATCCCCGAGCGCCTCCTCGATGACGTGCAACGGCCATATCTCGAGCGCCTTGGCCATCATCTCCGAACGAGGGAACCACTTCCCGAGCGGCGTCGTCCACAGCTCAACTTCACCAGACGCAATGGCCTCGGACATCTGACGCCGCGTCCACCCGAGGAGCGCCGTCGCCTGCATAATGCTGACATGCGGCCGTGGCTGTAGGAAGATGTGACGGATGCGGTCGACGACGTCGGTTTCGAGCATGGTTAGGTGCCTCGCTGTTAGTTGTATAAACATATATCCGTGCGATCGCTTTGTCAAGAGATCATGAGGCATTCAAGAGACACAACGGCAGCCGGCGAGATCTTCGGAGCGCGCCTTCGCGAAGTGCGTTTGAAGCGCGGCCTGAGTCAGATCGCGCTCGCCGAACGGGTAGGCATCCCCCAGCCGCATGTGAGTGCGATGGAGTCGGGAGCGAAGTTCCCGAACCTTCTAACCGTTCTTCGTCTGGCTGTTGCTCTGGAGTGCAAGGTGATGCAACTGGTTGGTGTTTTCGACAAGACGGACCTGCCGTCGATCCTGCCGAAGTAAGTTACTTTCCTCCCATTGATATCCACATTGACATCGTCGGCACTCCGAGGGAGCCTCGGTGGTGGCGATGGAACCTAAGCTTCCCGATCGCATGAGTGCCGCTCGCCGAAGGCTCACCAAGGTGTTTTGAGTACGTTACCCCCCCTTCCGCGTATCATGTCGGGAGATTACGCGACGGTCGGCGTGGAAGCAGAGACTGGGAGGATGTCGCTTAAATCATTATTAGTTGGGTGACTTGACTATCGCGGACGGGACGATGAACTGGTGCCATCACCGCGCGCTGTCGGCTTGGGAGGAATGACGTGGCTCGGAAGATGTCGATTACGCAGGACGAATTGTTGGAGGATGTTGAACTCTGGAACCGTGAAGATGCGTCCGACCTTGTGCGTCCACGAAACATGGCGGCGTATCGAATCGTCGTAGCTGCACGTGATTGGACCGTCGAGACGATCGTTCAACAGATCAAAGAGGGAAATGTTGCTCTTGACCCTGCCTTCCAGCGTCGGAATGCGTGGAAAGACCATAGACGGAGCCGGCTGATCGAGTCGTTTATTCTAGGGTTCCCGGTTCCGCAGATCGTGTTGGCGGAGGATCCCAACCGGCGGAAATCGTTCATAGTGATAGATGGCCGCCAGCGGTTGATGACGATCGCCGGCCTCTATCTGCCAGATTTTCGGTCGTACTGGACCGACGCATCTCTTTCAGGATTGAACGTCCTCTCGCACCTGAACGACGTGCCGCTGGAGCATTTCTTGTCCTCTAAGACGTACGCAGATGAGCGTCGCGAGTTAGGCAACGCTGACATCAGAACGACGATAGTTACAGGGTTCAAGGACGAGGCAGTGATGTACGATATCTTCTATCGTATCAACACAGGCACGGTTCCATTGTCGTCGCAGGAGCTGCGTCAAGTATTGAACCGCGGCGCGTTCGCAAAATACCTATTGGAGACAACCTCCCGCCAGAATCCGATTTGGACAGCGCTCAAAATTGTGAACCCGGATCCCCGTCTTCGTGATGTAGAGCTGATGCTGAGACTCATTGCGTGGCAGCGATTCCCGGAACGGTACGAGGGCAACGTCAAGCAGTTTCTAGACGATACCATGAGGGACCTGAACGAAGCGTGGACCGACGAGATGCGCAGAGTCACGAAGGATGTGGCACAGTTGTTTGCGGCGGTCGAGGCGGCCTCCAAGATCTTCGGAGCCAATCTAGGTCGTAAATACAAGGGTGGCAGGTTCGAGCCATCGTTCAACCGAGCCGTGTTTGAAGTTCAGGTCCATTTCCTGGCTAAAGCGGATATTCGCTCTGCCTCGCTCAAGCAGAAAGCGCCAATCATTGCCGCGTTCAAGAAGCTGTCATCGCAGGCGCGATTCTTGGCCGCTATCGAATCTACAACGAAATCGATGGAGAATACCCGAACGCGTTTCGACTTGTTCCGCCAAATGCTCCAGCGCGTGCTCGGCAAAAGGGTCGCGGTGTCTCGAATTGGGGTGGGTGAGGAGTAGGTCGTGGCTTCCGGTCCGAGCGTCGAGTTCCGTCGTCCGAGCGTCGAGTTTCGTCGGCTGGAGCGGTTCGTTCGTGAGCTTGAGCTAAAGTACCTCGCTCCGCATATGAAGCCGTCGCTGGCGCCCCCATCTCGTGACGAGCAACTCGATGTTGCTGCCTTTGTGGTTCTCACGCATGGGGCGATCGAGAACTTCATCGAGGGGTTGACAATTTGGATGGCAGATCGGGTGGCGAAGAACTGGCTAAATCGACATCGAGTAACGCGCAGCACGGCGGCACTTCTATTCCGGGCGAAATGTAAGATCGACGAAGATACGAACCTGAAGACTACATTCGATGTCATTCGCACGGCCCTGGATGAAGCAAAGGCGGACCGCACGACCGCCGTGCACAAAAACAACGGTATTGAACTGAAACATATGCGTCAGTTACTTGCTCCGTTGGGCGTAGACATTCCGACCGATCCGTTACTCGCTGCCTCACTCGATACCTTAGTCCTGATACGGCATCAGTGGGCGCACCAGAACCGTTTTGGCGCGCAGACGCCACGAAACGCCGTAGACGTGAAAAAGACCGCTGATGATTGCCTTGCCCTTTCGCAGCAACTGTCCTCGCATATCGGTTCGTTCCGCCTGTATAAAAGTGAGTCCGTGGGGTCAAGCCTTCGTTCTTTAATGATACGCAAGCGATTGACAACACAACTACTTGCGACGACACCTTCGAACACCTACGGCGATCCAACAGTTATTGGCATCCACCACGCGATGGGCGCGAACCACCAAACCTGAGCGCTACTACGCTTCGATTGCGCCAGCCCCGTTGCGTTGATGTGCCGATGCTGCTGCTCTATCCTGAAGCGTCATGCGAACTACGATCACGATCGACGAAGAGCTCCTCGACGGGCTCAAAGACCGTGCGGCGAGGGAAGGGACGACCGTGAGCCGGCTCATCGAAGAGCCGGTGCGCTCTGCCGTTCGGCCTCACGCGAACGGCGATTCGGAGCAACCGTTCGAGCTTGTTACATTCGGCAAGGGTGGCCAGTTCACCAGCCTCGATGTCGATCGGGGCTCCGTTTTGATCGAGCAGGACGATCTCGCACGTCACGGCCGCCGCGGCTGAGCGATGGATCTACCCGACGTCAATGTTCTGTCGTCGTCGACGGTAGCCTTGGTTGTTCACGACGTTACGCTGGCCGTCGACAACGTCGCGGAGGCCACTCCACGACGTTCCGGTTGTCGCTTCACAACGTTCGGATGACACCTCCGCATCGTCTGATGACCCTTCCACAACGATGTGGTGGTCCTTCATCAACGTTCCGATGACCCTTCCGCAACGATGTGATGGTCCTTTCACAACGTTACGATGACCCTTCCACAACGATGTGATGGTCCTTCATCAACGTTGTGATGACCCTTCCACAACAATGTGATGGTCCTTCATCAACGTTCCGATGGCCCTTCCGCAACGATGTGATGGTCCTTCATCGACGTTCCGATGACCCTTCCACAACGATGTGAGGGTCCTTCATCAACGTTACGATGACCCCTCCACAACGTTCCGATGACCCTTCATCAACGTTCCGATGACCGGAGCCAACGTTACGATGGCCGGAGCCAACGTTACGATGGCCGGAGCCAATGTCACGATGGCCCGAGCCAACGCTCCGGTAGTCCGACCTAACGTCGATGATGTTGATGTCCACCTTCATCGAGCTTCCCGAGGCAGTCGGCCGAACGGCTATATGTAATGTCGTAACAGTTAGGTAACCGTTGTAGGTGTTTCTGCCTCACATATAGAGTTCATCAAAGGTGCGGCTGTAACGAGATCGTCACCGTCCCGTAACATTAAAACCTGTAACTTCCGGGCGGACTCGAACGTCTAATAGAGATGAAGGAGACATACACGACTTGAACTACCCTGGCACTCGACCCGACCCTCTGACGACCGCGATCTTTTCGCGGCCGGAGAGGTTCTGGCTGCGCGAAGCGCGGAAGTGGCTGCCGTGGTTCCGGCCGCTGCGCAGCCTGCACCGGGCCGTCGGATCGTCGCAGCGTCTGATCTTCTCGGCGCGCGCGGCCATCGGTGCCGCCAGGGCTATGGGAAAGCGCCGTCCGCTCTGGGCCGCGCGGCAACTGCAGCGTGCCTCGCGCCGGCTCATCGATGCCGCCGATCTGCTCGATCGCGCCACGTATGCGATGCTGGAGGCCAAGGCCTCCCTCGCGCATATCGAAACGTTCGATACGTTCGTCCCCGAGCGGCTGGCCGAGGACGCGCAGAAGATGCTGGAGGCGGCGGGTGATCTGAGCCTGACCACGATCCAGCTCGATGCGGCTGTGGCCAACGCTCTGCTGCTCGAGCGCTCCGGATACGTTGCCGACGAGCGTCCAACGATCACCGTTCCTCTGGGGATCATCCTGCTGTTCGAGGATGCTCCTTCATTACGCATTCGTCGTCGCAAATCCTCGCCCGCGACCATTGAAGACGCGGCGAGAAAGTGTTGCCGAGGGCGTGCTCCTCCCTTCCTCGCGACTGCAGTTTGACGCAGTATGTGAGCGGAAAATTCAAAATTGAAAGGGAGAATAACCATGTCTACGCAAAATGACATCCCGGCGACGACGTCGCCGGTTTCACACACCGATGCTGCGCAAGCGCTGGTCGATCAGACCCGCGCCATGCGCCAGCAGATTCCGAATTTCGCTATCCCGACTTCAACGAAGGAAACCCAGCGGCTGATTTTCAACGCTTCGGTTCCTCCGGTATTTGTCGAGTTGTCGGCGTCTGCTGTGAAGAACAGCTTGCCGCTCGTCCGTGGAGGTGATGCTGATCCGGCGCAGACCCGCGACCTGATGAACTTTGCCGAAGCGTACGGGCCGCTGGCCGATGAGCTGGAAGCACTGGCTCAGTTCATTCGTCACAGCATCATCGCGGCAAAGAGCCGGGCTGGTGGGCAGGCGCTCACCACCTACGCTCTGGCGAAAGCTCTGGCCAAGCGCCCGGAGACGGCCGATCTCGCTCCGCATGTCGCCGACATGCGCCGCGCCCTCGGACGCACCCGGAAGGCCAAGTCCCAGCCGGCCCCGACGCCGGCTCCGGTTCCTTCGGAGCCGACACCAGTAACACCACCGGCCACAACGTCGAAGTAGTGACGAACCGGTTCGTGCAGTAAGCCCCGCGCGGGCGCGTCCGAAGGCGCGCCCGCGCATTTTGCCTACGCTCTAGCTTTCGCTCGCCAGGACAGGTAGTCGCCGGACTGAATCTCACGGCGGTCTCGCGGCTCACGGTTCAAAACATAAGCCCAAGCCGGGAGCGTTTCGCCGCTTGTCAATTGCACGGGAACTACCTCGCGGCGATATTCATGTGGCTCAGGATCGGACGGGGTACAGCCCTCATATTCATCGAGCTGGCTGATAACCGATTCCCAATACGGACGATCGATCGCGTACACTTCGCCAGTCACACGGCCATTTCCAGGGTATACCAAGCCCGGATAGTTACCCAGGTCATACAACTTGCCGCTTACGGCGGCGTCACCGAGGAAACGCGCACGCTCCGTTAAAAGCCGAGCGAGCTCGTGCTGTGTATCGCGTCGAAGAGTGCCGTACACGAACAGATTACGACTGTTATTCACGTTGGCTCCGACTTGGGTAAGCAGTCGTTGAAGAATTTTTCGAGATTCTCGAAGCTCTGCGACTGAACATACCGGCGTACGAAATCGTGACGATGGAGCAACGACAGATAATACTGGAAGAGCATTAGCACTTCCCTTGGCTTCAATTGACCCAGTTGCCAGAGAGAGGCAACAAACTCGAAGAAATTGAGATAGTCAGCAAACTCTTCCACGAGCGCATCATGCGCGCCGGAAACCACCAACTCTCTGAGCCGCGAGAACTCCGGCTCGATCTCGTAATCCAGGATGCCGCGAATATGCTTGTAGTTCTGCGACTCGAAGAACTTTGTGTGGAGGCTGGACAGCCACTCCGCTCGGCGGACTTTGGCGGTGCGCCAAAATGTCCACACGGCGAGCGCTCCGGCGACCAACGTCGAAAGGCGTAGCACGAGGTCGAGCAAGGATGCGTTCGACATCACCTCATTCTCACACGGGATGCCCCCGGCAGCCTAACGATCACCGTTTCTCGAAGACGAGGACAGCATCGAGGAAGAGGGGGACAGCAGACCGGCGCTGATCGATCGGACTTGAATCTCTTCCCGAATCGGGTACGATCGTTCCCGAAATGGGAACGGTATTCAGGAAGGTCGCTCGAAGTGCCGCCGCGGCTGCGCTCTTCACTCCTGTTCAGCAGCGGGTGCTCGGGCTTCTCTTCGGACAACCGGAGCGGCGATTCCAAAGCGCGGAGCTGATCCGCCTCGCCGGAAGCGGCACCGGCGCCGTTCACCGGCAGCTCCAGCGCCTGGCAGAGGCCGGTCTGGTTGCTGTCACGCGCGACGGCAACCAGAAGTACTACGAAGCACAGAAGGAATCGCCAGTCTTTCCTGAAATCCATGGGCTGATCGTCAAGACAGTCGGCGTCGTCGACCCTCTGCGCTCGGCCCTCGGAGCGATTGCAGACCGCATCGATCTGGCCTTCGTCTTCGGATCGGTGGCCAAGGGCACCGAGCGTGCCGGGAGCGACATCGACCTCCTCGTCGTGACCGACGATCTCGCCTACGCGGACGTCTACGCCGCCCTCGAGACCGCGGAACTGAGCCTCGGACGAACGATCAATCCCACCGTCTTCTCCCGCGCCGAGTGGAAGCGGAAGCGCTCGCGGAACGACTCCTTCGCCGCGCGAATCACCGCACAACGAAGGCTCTTCGTGATTGGGAATGACGATGCCGCCGCATGAGCAGCTCGAAGCCCTCGCGGAAACCGGCATTCTCAAACGGGAGCCGCCGGCTCGGGAGGAAATCGAAGGCCTGATCCGCTCCGCATCTGCACGTCTTCAGGACGCGCAGAAGACGACCAACTCGCCTGAGAGTCGCTTCGATCTCGCGTACAACGCTGCCCACGCGCTGGCACTCGCCGCGCTGCGTTCTCACGGCTACCGTGCCGAAAAACGATACATCGTCTTTCAGGCGCTTCCCCACACGCTCGGCGTTGCAACACCGATTTGGCGTCTCCTCGACCGTTGCCACAGGGAACGCAACGCCACCGAATACGAAGGTGCGAGCGGTATCGATGAAAAGCTGCTCGCCGGACTCATTGACGCCGCGCTTGAGTTGCTCGACCGCATCCGGAAGCTCGCCGAATCGGAAGAAAGGGCGTAGTGATATGCGGAGACCTTCGCGTGAACATCGATCTGACGCGAAGCCGCGAAGGGGAAGAGGAATGATTCGGTTTTTGCATTACGATCAACCCTCATGATCGACGTCCTCGTCATCGGCGGCGGCCCGGCCGGATCGACGGCGGCGACTTTGCTGGCGCGGAAGGGGTTTTCCGTCACCCTTCTGGAGCGCGAGCGGTTTCCGCGGTTTCAGATCGGGGAGTCGCTGCTTCCGTACAACAACGATCTCTTCGCGCGCCTCGGCGTGACGGTGCCGATGGCCGAGGGGACGTTCACGCCGAAGTATGGGGCGGGGTTCGTCACGGCGGATGGGGCGCTTGGGTATACCTTCCGGTTCCGGGAGAATCTGCCGGAGGCGTATCACAGCTCGTTTCAGGTAAAGCGTGCGGAGTTCGATCAGCTTCTGCTGCGCAATGCCGCGGCCAGCGGTGTCGATGTGCGCGAGGGGATGCCTGTCACGGCGGTGGAGCTCGACGACTCCTCGCGCGCGACTGTCACTTGCGCGAACGGAGAACGGCTTGAGGCGAGCTTCGTCGTCGATGCCAGCGGCCACGGTGCGTTTCTAGGCAATCGCAACGGCGACAAAGAGGACGTCGCGGAACTGAAGAAAGTGGCGGTCTTTGCCCACTACAAGAACGTCCCTCGGCCGGAGGGGCGCGACGCCGGCAACACCATCATCGTCGTCCTGCGCGATGCCTGGTTCTGGCTCATTCCGGTCAGCGCCGACACGATGAGCGTGGGGCTGGTCGTCGGGCGCGACCATCTGATCGGCTGCGGTCTCAGCGCCGAGGAGCTGTTGGAGCGGACCATCGCCGGCGCGCCGTACCTGGCGGAGAGGATGAAGGAAGCGGAGCGCGTCACGCCCGTCTACGTGCGCCGCGACTTCTCATTCATGATGAAGCGCAGGACCGGGAAGAACTTCGCGCTCGTCGGCGACGCGGCGGGCTTTCTCGATCCGATCTTCTCCACGGGCGTTTTCATCGCCATGAAGTCGGCCGACCTCGCCGCTGACGCGATCGAGCAGCGGCTGCGCAACGGAAGCATGCGTCTGCTGCGACGCTACGACCGGACCTTCCAGGGGGCGCTCGACAAATACTTCCGCTTCATCGCCAACTTCTACCGGCGCGAGTTTCTGGAAGTCTTCCTCCAGCCGAAGACGGACTACGGCCTCATCCCGGTGATCACCGGCATCCTGGCCGGGAACATCTTCACCACGAACCACCGCGCCAAGCTGGCGCTGTTCTTCTTTTTCGTTTGGGTGCAGAAGCTCTTCGGCGTGATCGCGCCGCCGATTGCATGGGATGAGTTGCCGGGCCCGGCAAGTGTGTGAAAATGACTCAGCCCATGAATGACGACCTGAGAAAGAAACTAAAAGAACTATTGATCGAGCGTTTGAAGTTCGAAGACATGACGCCCGACGACATCAAAGATGACGATCCCCTCTTCGCCGGCGGCCTCGGGCTCGACTCGATCGACGCCCTCGAGATCGTGGTGATGCTGGAGACCGAGTTCGGCATCAAGGTGAAGAACGAGTCCGCCGCGCGCGACAACTTTCATTCGATCTCGTCACTGGCGGACTTCGTGAGGCATCGGCTGACGGATCAGGAGCAGGCCAAGGTGTGAGCTGGCTGGCCAGCCTTCCTCATCAGATCCCCTTCCGCGCCGCTTCGGCGGCAACGCGCGTCGACGAAAAGACCATCGAAGGCGTCTACGTCTGCACGGTCAATGACCTCATGACGTCGAATGTGATGGCCGTGGAGGCGATGGCGCAGCTCGGAGGCGGACTGGCGTTTTCGGCTTCGCCGGAGCACGCGTTTCTCACCGGTATCGATCGATGTGAAGTCGATCGTGCCATCGAGGCGGGCGATGTGATCCGCTTCGTGGTCACACTCGATGCCGATTTCGGCGGCACGTTCCGGTTCTCGGGGAGAGGGATGGTTGACGGAGTGGAAGTGATTCGGGGTAGGTTTTATCTGGCGAAACTGTCATCCTGAACGCCTTCGACCACAGAGACACAGAGAGAACCATGCACGCGCCCGACACCTCCATCCGCCTGGCGATCACCGGCGTCGGGATCATCTGCTCGATCGGGCGGAATCAGTCGGAAGTGTGGCGATCGATCGTCGAGTCGCGCGCTGGGATCGGGAAGCTGACGAAGTTTCCGGGCGAGACGTTTCCGACGGATGTGGCCGCGGAAGTCGGCGACATCGACGAACTGCTGCTGATCGGCGGGCGCGAAGCGAGGCGGATGTCGCGCAGCGATTTGCTGGCGGTCATCGCGGCGAACGAAGCAATCTCGCAGGCGGACGGCGGCGCAACAACTCCGCTGGCACGCGAGCGCGCCGTCGTATCGACCGGGACATCGACCGGCGGTCTTCTCGAAGGGGAGAGTTTCTATTTCGACCGGCTGGTGCGCGGCCGCGGACGGGTAGCTGTCTCCCGCGTCCTGCAGCAGCCGACGTCGGGTCCCTCGGATGCCGTTGCCCGCGCGCTTGGCCTGGGGGGCGGCGTGCTGTCGAACGCGACGGCGTGCGCTTCGGCAGGTGCCGCCATCGGCATGGCCGGCGATCTGCTCCGTTCGCGGCACGCCGATGTCGCCATCGCCGGCGGGAGCGACGCCCTCTGCCGTCTCACGTACAGCGGATTCAACGTGCTGCAGGCGGTCGATGAGAATCCGTGCGCGCCGTTTGCGGCTGAGCGCAAAGGCATCACGCTCGGCGAAGGGGCGGCGTATCTGGTGATCGAGCGTTGGGATGATGCGGCGGCCCGCGGCGCCACGATTCTCGCGGAGTTGTGCGGCTACGGCGCGACCTGCGACGCGCATCACCCGACCGCTCCACACGAAGACGGGCGCGGAGCCGAGGCGGCCATGCGCGGGGCGCTGGCCGAGGGGGGAGCGGAACGGCCGCGGGTCGACTACATCAACGCGCACGGAACGGGCACGTTGCTCAACGACTCGGCGGAGACGAGAGCGATCATCGCCGCAGTCGGAGAAGAGGTGCCGGTGTCATCGAGCAAGTCGTACTTCGGTCACACGCTCGGAGCGTCCGGCGGCGTGGAAGCGGTGATCAGTGTCCTCACGCTTCAGAACCAGCTCGCTCCGCCGACCTTACGCCTCAATATGGCCGCGGCCGACTGCACGCTCGACTACATCCCACACACGCCGCGGCCGATGGCGATGACGAATGTGCTGTCGAATACATTCGGCTTCGGCGGCTCGAACGTCTCACTGCTATTTCGCAGAGCGTAATGCTATAACCCCGGCTTCGCATGAGCCGCGTTGCCATCACGGGCATCGGGATCGTTGCGCCGGGAGCGGTGGGCATCGAGCCATTCCGCGCGATGCTCGACGCGGCGGTCACCGCTGTGACGCCGATCGACCGTTTTGATACCGAGGGCCTTTCCGCGCACTGCGCCGCATTGGTGCGCGACTTCAAAGCGCGCGACTACATTCCGGCCATGAAGTTGCGGCGGATGAATACGCTGTCGCGATACGCCGTATCGGCAGCACGCCTGGCCATCGACGACGCCGGCGCTACGATGTCGAGCGAGTCGGGTGTCGCCCTCGGCACGGCGTTCGGTCCGGTGCAGACCTCTGTCGATTACATGCAGGAGTACGTCGCCAAGGGGGCGGCCCTGGCGCCTCCGCAGCTCTTCGCCGAGTCGGTGGCGAACGCGCCTGGCTCGCACATCGCCATCGAATTCGATCTGCGCGGCTTCAACGTCACCATGACGCAGCGGGAGTCGTCGCTGCTGGCCGCGGCGATGTTCGCGAGCTCGCAGATTGTCAAAGGGACCGTCCCCTCTGCGATCATCGGCGGCGTGGAAGAGGTCAACGAGATGGTCTTCTCGGTTCTCGATCGCCTCGGCGCGCTGGCGCACGCCGAGGAGGGGCTGGCCGAACGGATGCGTCCGTTCGACCGCCGGCGCAACGGCATGTCCATCGGCGAGGGAAGCGCGATCTTCGTGGCCGAGGGGACGCCATCGCGGCAGCCGTACGGATGGTTGGCTGGATTCGGCATCGCGCGCGATACGACGGCGACGATTTCCGATTGGGGAACAGGCGATGCGCAGGTCATCGCGGCGATGCAGGCAGCGATCGAGGATGCTGGAATCCAGCGTTCCGATATCGATGCGATCTATGCCTCGGCCAATGGCACGATGCGCGGCGACCGGCTGGAACTGCTAGCGATCCAGAGGCTCTTCGGGGCCGAAGTGCCTCCGGTCGTGGCGGCCAAGGGTTACTTCGGCGAGTACGCGGCCAGCGGTGGATTCCAACTCGCGGCGGCCCTCCTGGCGATGCGCGATCAGAAGCTTCACGCGTCGTTCGGATTCGAGGAAGCAGACAGCGAAATGCAATTCACGCCCTTGACCGCGCCTTGCGCTACACCGTTGCGGAACATCCTCGTCAACTCTCTCTCGGCCGGCGGCGGTGTGGTCTGCGCTGTCGTATCGCGGGAGGCGTCGTGACCATGAAGGCGCTGGTCATCATCCCGGCGTTGAATGCCGCGCGGAGCATCGGCGCGGTGGTGCGCGACTGCAAGGGAGTCGTCGACGATGTTCTCGTTGTCGATGACGGGTCGACCGATCGGACCGCGGAGGTCGCGCGAGAGGCCGGGGCGCAGGTGGCCAGCCATTCCATCAATCGCGGCAAAGGCGCGGCGCTCAAGACCGGCTTCGCCTATGCGCTGGAGCACGGCTTCGATGTAGTGGTCACGCTCGATGCCGACGGGCAGCATCTTCCGCGCGAGATCCCGAAGTTTCTCGCCGCTCGCGCCGAGACCGGTGCGGACCTCATCATCGGCGGCCGGGCTCACCTGTTCGGACAGATGTTGCCGCGACGCCGGCTAGCCAATCGCTTCTCGGCGTGGTGTATCGCATTCGCGTCGAAGACGAACGTCACCGACTCGCAAAGCGGTTTCCGGCTCTACTCCGCCGGCCTTCTGCGCGCGGCCCACCTTCGCAGCGAAGGCTTCGCCATGGAGAGCGAAGTGATCGTTCGCGCCGGTCTGGGCGGATTCAAGGTCATCACCATTCCGATCGACCTCGGCTTCGTCGACGGCCAGTCCACCAGCCATTACAAACCACTGATGGACACGGTGCGGATCGCCTGGACGGTGATTCGGGCGCGGTATTTCTGGTAAGACTGCGGCTTCGCCGCGTTGTCGGTTGTCGGTTGTCTGCGCCCTGCGGGGCGCGTGGTCAGAAGGGCAAGTCTACCGGCGGCTGACGCCACCGCGCACAGACAAAAGTGTCTGTGCCACAACCATTCGGGTGTTTGATCACAGGCCTGGGGTTTTGGACGAGTCGAAGATGTCTGAGCAAGGAAAGCAGCGGCTGAATGTGGCACAGACACTTTTGTCTGTGCCTGGACCGCGCAAAAACCTCGCCAACCACCGACCACGCTGCAGCGCGTTACAACCCCACGCGCCGCAGCGCAGACAACCGACAACGCGGCGAAGCCGCAGACAACGCGCGCGAAGCGTGCAGTTAATGCGCTGGAGCCGCCGCCGGCAGATCACTCTTCGCCAGCGGCTTTCTCGGCATCATCTCCGGTCGGTTCGCGGCTTCCCAGACGAACGTGGCCATGACCACGGCGGCCTGCATCAGGTCTTCGCGCTGCAGCCGGTCGTAAACATCGTAGTTGGTGTGGTGTGTGCGCTCCCCGTACTCGATCTCGTCCTGGATGAACTGGAAACCGGGAAGGCCGACGCCATCGAAGGAGAGGTGATCGGTGCCTCCGGTGGTGCGTTCCGTGACCGTGGTGACGCCGAGGTCTTTCAGCGGCTCGATCCAGGCCTGAAAGATCGGTGCGACGGCGTAGTTCTCCTGCGCATAGATTCCGCGGATCTTGCCGGTGCCGTTGTCGAGGTTGAAGTAGGCCGACAGTTTGGCGTGCTCCGGCTTGATCGTCAGCGGACCGGGATTGCGGCGCATCGTCGACGGGAGATCGCGCTCTGCCGGATCGGGCTCAGGGCGGGAGGCGAAATGCTCGGCGACGTAGCCGTGCGAGCCCAAGAGGCCTTCCTCTTCTCCGCTCCAGAGCGCGATGCGGATCGTTCGCTTCGGGGCGATGCCGATCGCTTTCAGAATGCGCACGGCCTCCATGGCCACGACCGTGCCCGCGCCGTTGTCGGTAGCGCCGGTGCCGCCGTGCCAGGAATCGAGGTGGCCGCCGAGCATGACGATCTCGCCCTTCTTGTCGCTGCCGGGGATCTCGGCGATGGTGTTGTAGGCGTTCTTGTCCTGATCGTAATAGGTCGTTTTGACGTTCACCTCGACGGCCACGTCCTTGCCCTGCTCGGTGAGGCGCGCCAGGCGGTTGTACTGCTCGGTCGACATCACGATCGACGGGACGGGGTATTGCTCGCCGTCCTTCTGGGTGCCGGCGCCCTGCACGTGGAAGGTCCCGTAATCGGCGGGATCGGGCTCGATCATCACCAGCGGCTTTTCTTCGGCCAGGAACTTCGTCAACGCTTTGCGGAAGGCGTTGCGCTTGGCGATCTCCTCGCGCGTGAAGCGCGGACGGCCCGGCATCTCGTAGCTCTCGGTATCGGTGAGCGACTTTTCGTTGTAGCGCGTGAACTGCAATTTCTCGTGCGGCTTGATCTCGCGCGCATCGCCGTTGAGCACGATCTTGCCTGCGAGTTTGCCGCGATACTTCTCGATGTCCTCGACCGTCTCGATCTTCACCTTGACCGGCTTGCCGCTGACGATGCCATTCGTGCCCGGCGTCCAGGCGCGAGGAAGTGCCCAGAGCTGCGCGACGTCGGGTGAGGTCATGCGCACCGTGCATTCCTGATACGACCAGCCGCGTCCGAACGTGCCCCAGCTCTCAACGTGGGCGTTGCTGAGGCCGAAGGCGGTGAGCTTGTCGCGCGTCCATTCGTTCGCGCGCTTCATGTTCGGGGAGCCGGTGAGGCGCGGTCCGACGAAGTCCATCAACTCTTCGGCGGTGTCCATCACTTTCGAGTTGCGGAACCCTTCCTGGCGGATGCGGTTCTGCATGATCAGGTCGGGTGTATCGGCGGCAAAAACTGTGGTCGCGAGGAGAGCGATCAATGCGAGTGTCTTTTTCATGGCCGCGTAGTTTACATGCGCTTCGCGCGTTGTCTGCGGCTTCGCCGCGTTGTTAGTTGTCTGCGCGCTGCGGCGCGCGTGGTCAGATGTGAGACTTGGACGTACTCTTGATGAGGGACCACGCGCCGCAGCGCAGATAACCGACAACGCGGCGAAGCCGCAGACAACGCGCGAAGCGCCGCGGCTACGGCTCCAGTTCGCCCCAGTCGACCGTGGTCGGGATGTTCGACTTTGCGAAGATCGTGGCCAACATCTCGTCCGGGCGGTAGATGCGGACGTCACCGAACTCGCTGGGGCGCCGCGTCTTCATGGTGAAGAGGGCGCGCTGCGAGGCGTAGTCGAAGTTGGCGTGGAAGTCGTCGTCCTTCTTCTGATCGAACATCGACCGCAGCACGTTGAGCTGATTGGCGAGATGGTCGGTGGGATCGACTGCCGCCGAGGACTTCTGCTGCTTTGCGCTCTTGCGTCGCGGTTGATCGATGCCGATGGCCAGCGAGCGAATCTCATCGAGCTCCTGCGCGACGCGGCTGCTCTTGGACGCCTTCCTTCCCTCGGCGGGGAGGAGCAACGCCGGAATCTTGTTGCAGTTCGCGCGGTGGATGGCGTCGCTGCGGGTGATCCAGCCGAGGTTCGTCACGCCGCAGCGCGCCGAGACGTTCGACGTCAGATTCTCGATGAAGGGCTTCACGGCGGTCTGGAACGAATCATCGACGCCGTTGAAGAGGTTGAGGACGTAGTGAACGCGGAACTCGTCGAGCGTCTGCTGCACGGTGCGGGTGATGGGGTGATCGCCGAGGTTCCCGGCAAGGTCGTCGGCGAAGGCGTCGAGATTCGCGACAGAGGAATCGTAGACATCCTCGACCTGATCGATCAGCTCGTTGATCAACCTCCAGAAGTCGAGTTTGCCCTCGACCGTAGAGTAGAACGGCGATTCGCGGCTGAAGATCAGGCGCAACTTGCGGAAGAGGATGGCCTTGACGATGTCGGAGGCGGCCAGGGTGGCGCTGGGCAGATGCGGCGTGAAGATCAGGATGCCGGAGTTGGAGAACGGGAGAAAGTCGATGACGTTGGAGTCGAGCCCGGCCCGCATGTCCAGAATGACGTAATCGGCCTCGAGGCCGTTGATGGCCTCGATCAGCCTCGCTTTGTTCACGGCGCCGAAGTTCGTGATCTCGTCGATGAGGTGCATCGGGCCGGCCACAAAGCCGAAGTTGCGGAAGATGTGCTTGGGGTCGATCTTGTCGTCGAGCTGCGTGACGCAGTGATTGAGCGATTCGCCTTTGCGGAAGAAGTGGTAGAGGTCCTTCTCGATCGGAACGTCGATGGCATTGCGGATCGCTGAGGTGCCCGTGTCGAGATCGACGAGCACCGTGCGGCCATGGCGCGAGAGGGCAAGAGAGAAGTTGATGGCGAAGGTCGTCTTGCCCACCCCACCCTTGCCGGAAGAGACCGGGATGATCCGTTTGATGGCCACTCTCGTAGGGGACCCCGCCTCGGAGTGTAGCATCGGCCTCGCATTGCGGCTTTGCTGTTAAAATCGCTGCACCAGTGCTCCCATCATCGTTTTATCGTAAGTTCACGCTCTTCGCGGAGCTCGACGAGCGAGAGCTCGCATCGATCGCCGCCGTCGCAAAAACGCGGCGGTACGCGAAGGACGACGTCGTTTTCCATGCTGACGAAATGGGGGATGTTTTTTACCTGATCCGCGAGGGACAGGTGAAGGTGACGATGATCTCGCCCGAGGGGAAGGAGATCATTCTCTCGATCCTCGGCGTGGGCGATTTCTTCGGCGAGATGGCGCTGTTCGATAACGAGCCGCGCTCGGCGACGGTGATTGCCATCGTGCCTCTCGAAATCGTCACGATCTGGCGAAGCGACTTTCTCCACATCCTCAGCGAGAACTTCTCGATTACCCAGAAGGTGCTGGCGGAACTGTCGAAGCGGCTGCGCGACGCCTCGAACCGGATCGAGTCGCTGGCGACGATGGATGTCTACGGCCGGCTGGCGCGCTTTTTTCTCGACCTTGCGCGCCAGAGCGGCAAGTCGCTCGAGAATGACTACGTGGCCGTGACCCGCCCGACGCACCAGGCCATCGCCAACATGATCGGTACATCGCGCGAGACCGTGTCGCGGCTGATCCACGACCTGATGAAGCAGAACCTGCTACTGTCCGAAGGAAAGACAATCTACCTCCGCAAGTCGGCACTCGATCAGTTCCGTGCGGAACTGTGAGGGTGGTCGCGAGGTCTCGTGGTTGCGCGGTCTCGCAGTTTGCTCGCCGCGAGACCGCGTAACCGCGTAACCTGCGCTACCGCAATGCTCACCGTTCCCAACGCCCTGACCCTCGTCCGTCTGCTCGCCGTTCCGGTGTTTATCTATGCATCGTTCCGCGGGGAGTACCGGCTTGCGTTCTTCCTCTTCGTCGGTGCGGCGGCCACGGATTTTCTCGACGGTGTCATCGCGCGGCGTTTCAATCAACGCTCGCGACTAGGGGCGGTTCTGGACCCGGCCGCCGACAAGACGATGATGATCAGCGGGTACCTCTTCTACACGCTGCGTGGAGGGCTGCCGGTCGCCGGAATCCCGGCGTGGCTGACCTTCACGGTGTTCATCCGCGACTTTTTCATCATCATGTTCGCCTACCTCCTCTACACACGCGTTCACGTGAAGCGCTTTCCGCCAACGTGGGCGGGGAAGACCTCTACCGTCGTTCAGGCGGTCACGCTCGGCGTGGCCATCGCCGCGAATGCCTTCGGCCCGGTGCTGCTGCCGTTCCTGGAGGTGCTCTTCCGCATCGCGCTGCTGGCCACACTCTTTTCCGCGTGGGGCTACCTGCGAAGAGGGAAGGACACCCTCGCCGCCAATCCTTGACCACTCTGACGCGCTCTCCTAGAATGCGCGGCTCGCATGGCGAAATAGATGGTGGGTGCGAGAAGTTAGCAGGGGTCCCGAGCCTCCATAGCTCAATTGGTAGAGCAGCAGACTCTTAATCTGTTGGTTCTAGGTTCGAGTCCTAGTGGGGGCACCAGATCAGGTACGATGTCGAGGACCGGGCGCGCGCTCGGTCCTTTTTTGCAGTCG
>Ga0307470_10000180_pt1 | contig 43593 bp, 39 predicted proteins | sample atmos_gasesAM3C__FD_204565 | JGI IMG/M metagenome (GOLD analysis project Ga0307470, IMG submission 204565) | Hardwood forest soil microbial communities from Morgan-Monroe State Forest, Indiana, United States - atmos_gasesAM3C_05 | ecosystem: Environmental > Terrestrial > Soil > Temperate forest... | reverse complement strand
TGCACGCCGCCGCTGAGATAGTAGCGGATGTTATCGAAAACGATCGCCTCGAGATCCTTGCTCGCCCAATGCGTCGGCATCGGTTTGCTCATGAAAATCTTGTAGGCATTCAACCGGAACTCCCGCACCCAATCGGGATCTTCCTTGATGTCCGAGATGTAGTGGATGGTCTTTTCGGTTAACCCGACGCCCGCATCGTGCGTGTGCGTTTCGGGGTACGCGAAATTCCCTATGTTCCGTTCGACTTCTAAAGCTGATGGTTCCTTGGCCATAACAATCTCCCGTTAAGCGACAGCAGGCTCGCCCACTTCTTGCGCGGCACCTTCGTAACTTTCATAGCCTCTTTCTTCCAACTCGAGCGCGAGCTCCTTGCCGCCGCTCCGCACGATCCGGCCCTGGACCATCACGTGAACATGATCCGGCACGATGTATTCGAGCAAACGCTGGTAATGCGTGATCACAAGGATGCCGATATTCGGGCCGCGCATGGAATTCACGCCGTGCGCCACGACTTTCAACGCATCGATGTCGAGGCCGCTGTCGGTTTCGTCGAGCACCGCGTATTTCGGCTCCAGCATCGCGAGCTGCAAAATTTCGTTCCGTTTCTTTTCGCCGCCGGAAAATCCTTCGTTGACCGAGCGCGAAGTGAAGGAGCGATCCATCTCGAGCAGGTCCATCTTTTCGTAGAGCCGCGCGTAGTATTCGGTGGCTTCGAGTTCTTCGCCTTCGGGCAAACGCGCCTGGACGGCCGCGCGAAGAAAATTGGCAATCGTAACGCCCGGGATCTCGCTCGGATATTGAAACGCGAGGAACAATCCTTTGCGCGCGCGTTCGTCCGGCTCCAGCTCCATGATGTTTTCGCCGTCCATCAGAATCTGGCCCGCGGTAACATTGTAATCGGGATGGCCGGCGAGCACTTTCGCGAGCGTGCTTTTGCCGGAGCCGTTCGGACCCATGATCGCGTGCACCTCGCCCTTCGGGACGGCGAGCGACAGGCCGCGAATGATTTCCTGTTCGGCGATGGAGACCCGCAGGTCTTGAATAGACAATTGGCTCATTTGTGGGGCATGAAACATAGCTCGTTTAGCCGGGTTTGCGAGCGGTGAAACGGAGAATCGCGAAGCGATTACGGAGTCCCGGAAGTCCATTATGGTAATTTTAGCGCCGGTACTTTTCCTGCTCTAGTTCGCTCAGAGACGGGCAGTTACGCCCAGGCATTTTCCAACGAATGAAGAACAACCCTGTTTCGGATGAAGCAACCCCAACAAACCCGCACGAAAATTCCGCCCGCGCGCTCGCTGTGCCGCCCCGGCGGCGCATTCTCGTCGTCGATGACGAGTTCGACGCCCGCGTTTTAGCAAACCGCGTCTTATCGGAAGCCGGCTTCGACGTCACGACTGTGCAGTCCGGCTTCGAATGTCTCGAGCAATTTTGGAAACGACCGCACTGGTTCGATCTTATCGTGCTCGATCTTTCCATGCCGTTCATGGATGGCGAGGAGACCTTTCGCCGGCTTCGGGCGATCAAGCCGGATACGGTTGTATTGCTCAGCACCGGTTTCTTTGCCCAGGCGCAAGGGCGGCTCGATCGAATGCTCGTGGCCGGTCTGGCCGGATATATTCGAAAACCTCATCGGCCCGACGAACTGGTCGCTCAGGTGCAATCTACGCTGGAGCGCGCGAGAATGTCGCGCGCGGGTTGCCTCGCGACATCCTGAACGCTTCGGTCTAGCGAGCGGCAATTGCGAATTGCGAATTGCAATTCGCGGTCTAACAATGTGAGCGGCGACTGCCGCAATCGGAAATCGGGAAATTCGATTTACCCCGTGGTGTAACGGTAACACAGCGCCCTTTGGAGGCGTTATTCATGGTTCGAATCCATGCGGGGTAGCCACGTAAAAGGCTTCGCCTCACGCGGCTGCGCCTCCTACTGCTCGGACAGCCGTTTGATGTGATTCATCACCCGCAAATGGACAGCCCGCGTCATGTCGCGAGTCCACAGATCGAAATACCAGCGCGGGCGAACGTGGAGCGTGTACCAACTGGAGCCGATCAAGGTCGTCGTGCCGTCACGGTTGTCCTGTAAAACGAATTGGCCGCGATGCAGTGTGATGTGCCCGTAAGCTTCGGGATCGGTCGGTTGTTCGGCGACGTCGAAGGTGAGTTTTTCATTCGGCACAAATTCAGCGACGCGTTCCTTGATGACAACGCCGTTGCTGAAAATGCAGCGCCGATCGGCGCCAACAAAATTTCCGCCGTTTGTCGTCGTCGTCGGATAGGGAAGCCCTAGCCGGAAGATCCAGTAATCAGGCGCGTCCGGAATTTCGGGAAACGCGAGGACATGCAGCCACACTTTTGCCGGCGGCGCCTGGATCAGGATCTTGTCCGCGACGACGGCCGGTCGTTCCGAATGATAAATCGATTCGCCGAGCGTCAGCAGCGCGAGCAACGGAAAGATGGTGAGCTGAAGGTTTGAGTAGTTAGGCCGGAACCAAATTCTGCCGAGGAGGACGCCGCAGAGAACGAAAACGTAGAGGGCCGGGAAGACGATCACGAGGCAAACAACTCCTTCGCGCAAAATGACGGCCGCGGCCGCCAGTCCAAGCAGCGATACCCAGAGTGCGTCGAGAAAACTCCAGCCGAGGGTGCGATTGAGCCGGCGCCAGCACCACGCGGCTACCAAACCGACCAGGAACGGGATCAGAAAAAAACTGGGCCACATCACGACGGTTGAGACGTCGCTGTTTCGGTAGGCGCCGACGAATAACGTGATGGCGAATAGGAGCACGCCGCCGACGGCGTTCGCGATGGCCATTCCCAGCAGCAGAGGCCAGATCGGAGGGCTGGGGGGCAATGGCGGCGGCGCGTCCATTCGCTAGCAGAACTTCGTCTCGCGCACGACGGGTTCGACCATCGGGTAAGGATTATAACGGCCCGACAAATCGCAGGCGAACAGGATGCGGTCCGCGCCTTCCTCGTTGTCGGCATTCGTTAGGCGGACTTCGAGCGAGTGCGCGCCTTTCGCCAGGGTGTCGCCGGGAATCGGGAAACTCCATTCCAGGTCGCCGCGGTCCTGCAAGTCTTTCCAATCGCCGTCGTCGATCCGCGCTTTCGCCGAAATAAAATTCGTTTTCGACCAGGCGCGGACGCGCGCTTCCATCGGACCTGGAACAATGTGCGTCGCTTTCGTAGCGAGGATCGTGCGACGCGGACGCGTGATCAGCACGACGGGCCCGGTGTCTTCGATGCTGCGATAAGTGAGCGCGAGATCTTCGCCATCCAGATAAACGATCGCGTAACCGGCCGGGCCGCCTTCCGGATCGCCGATGGAACGCGTCGCGACGTAAACGTGGTGTCCGTCATTCGCGATCTGCCCGTAATGGGTGTGGCCGGCGAAAAGGGCGGTGATCGGCCGCGTCTGCATGGTTTCGCGCCAGCGCGTAATTCCCGGCCCATCGAAATCTTCCCAGACTTGAAACGGATAGTGATGCTGGAAAACGACGATGCGTTCGCCGCGGGCGACCGCCGCATCCGCTTCGTAACGAAACCAGACCACCTGTTCGTCGCTCAGGCCGAGCGGCCGAAATTGCATCGTGTTCAAACAGATGAAGCGGTAACCGCGCACGGTGTAAGCGAGATAAGTTTGGCCAACGTTTTTCTGGTAGGCGTAGCAACCGGGATCGTGATGCGCGTCGTGATCGCCGACGAGCGCGTGCCACGGCACCTTCAATTTGTCGGTGACGTTTTTGAAAAGGGCCCATTCGTTTTCGCGCGCGTGCTGCACGTTGTCGCCCGCGAACTGGACGAAGTCCGGGCGAATCAGGTCGTTCACCTCGTCCGTCATCCAAAGCGCGGTTTTGTAATTCGGCCGGTCTTCGGATTCGAGGTGCAGGTCGCCGGGCCAGACAAAGACAATTGGTTTCATAACTCGTTAGGCCGCTTCGGCGCTCCGCACGAGTTCGGCGAACACGCCGTTTTTTTCCACGAGATCATCGAAGTCGCCCTGTTCGACGACGCGTCCGGAATCGAAAACGAAAATGCAATCGCTTTCGTTCAACGTCGTGAGCCGATGCGCGACCATGATGACCGTGTGCGAATGACGGGCGTGATCGATCGCCGCCCGGACGCGGCGTTCGCTGATGTTGTCGAGCGCGGACGTGCCTTCGTCGAGAATCAGCACCGGAGGATTTTTCAAGAACATCCGGGCGAGCGCGAGCCGCTGTCGCTGGCCGCCGGAAAGATTTCCGCCGCGCTCATTCAACATGCTGTCGTAGCCCTGCGGCATCTGCATGATCTCCTCATGAATGTGCGCCTGGCGCGCCGCTTCCTGGATTTGCTCGAGACTCACCGTCCCGCAGCCGTATCCGATGTTCTCACGGACCGTTCCGGAAAAAACGAACGGCACCTGGCTGACGTAACCAATGCTTTTTCCAATGTCTTCGCGCGAGAGAACGTTGATTGGCACGCCGCCGACGAGCACTTCGCCCGAAGTCGGATGCAACAAGCGCAAGACCGCGCGCAGCCAGGTCGATTTTCCAGAACCGGAACGTCCCGCGATGCCGATCGTTTGTCCCTGGCGAATCGCGAGCGTGACGCCATCGAGGATGCGGCGTTTGCCGTGCGGCGTGTTGTATTCCACCACCAGCTGCTGGCATTCGAGCAACGGAATGCTGCCATCGAGTCGCGGCGGACGGAGCGTGACGATGTTGAACGATTGATCGAGCGGCTGGTTCAACATCTCGAGCAGCACCGTGACTTGCATGCTGCTTTCGTACGCTTCGTCGAGGATCCGATGCACGTCCTTCATCGGGCCCATGATGCTGAGATACAGCATCGAGAACGTGAACACCTGGCCGAACTCAAGTTGACCGCGCGCCGCCAGGACGATGGCGAACCCGAGGATCGCAATGTGAAAAAGTCCTTCGTTGATCGCCTTTAGCCAATCAAACCGCGCCATCGCGAACGTGTGTTTCATTTCCCGGGTTTCCCGCGAGGCGGCCGCGCCTTTGATGCGCGCGACTTCGAGCGCATGGGTGTGCGCCGCCCGGATGTATTCGAGTCCGCCGAGTTGTTCGACCACCGTTCCGTCGAGTCCTTCTTTCGCGCGTTGCAATTCGAGGCGCACGCCTTTCTGCGAATTCACCTGCCAGATCGTGATGAGGATCGAAGCCGGCACGACGCCAAGCATGACCAGGCCCACCCGCCAGTCGGTCCGCAATCCGGTGTAGAGCGCGTAGAGCACCGTCGCGATCGCCGGGATGAAATCGGCAAACGCGACCTTCAGAAATTTCACGAACCCTTCGACGCTGCGCGAAATGCGGCCGTGCAATGAGCCGATCCGTTCCGCCGCCATTGCGCCGAGATCGATTCGCAACAAATGACTGACGAGCCGCGTCGTCATTTCGCTTTCGACGCGTGCGTTCGTTCGCGTCGTGAGCCAGCGCCGCAGTAACTGGAGCGATTCTTTCAGGACATAATAGCCGCCGAGGAACGCCAGCGCTCGGGTTACGAAAGTGCTCAGGGCGGCCGGCTGATTCGTGAGCTTCAGGACCTGATTGAAAAAATTGCCGAGCAGGACCGCGATCTGGATTTGGATGTAAGAAACGACGCCGGTGATGACGACGCCAAGAGCGAACCCGAGTTTGTCCGCGCGGCTGAGCAATCTCCAAAGCCGGCGACGCTGTTGCCAGACCGTCCCGATATCGCCGAGAAACGAGCGCGGCGTCGACGGCGATGGTTTCTCAGGCATGGCCTAACGAGTTAACGAAAGATCGTGAAGTAAGTCGCGTAGAAGATGAGCATGAAAAGCGAGAAGGGCACACCGAACGCGAGATAACGGCGAAAGGTGATCGCGTGCTCCGGGTCGTTAAAGCGCTGGCTTTCCTCCGCGAGAATGATTCCGGCGGAAGCGGCGGTGACCAATGAGCTGCTGCCCGCGCAAATTCCGCCGCCGAGCGCCCAGGCCGCGGCGTGCCCGGGATCGAGCTGCTGGATCGAATGCGAAACGGCGGTGGCCCACGAAGCCGCTTCGGTAAACGTCGTCCCGAAATAGCCGGTCACCGCGATCATCCACGGCGCCGCTTTGGAAGCGATCAGTTGCTGCTGAAGAACCTCGCCGATCCACGAGTGCGAAACGCAACCGGCCAGAACGAAGATCGCCGCAAACGCCAGATAGACATCGAACCCGAGCGACGTCAGCGAATGATACCGCTCGCTTTTTCGCTCTAGCAAAACCGCCATCACGATTGTCGCTGCCCCGATCGTGATGGCGAGCGGCGGAAAGAGGACGTGGAGTAAAATGAAAAACGCCAGCAACGATACCCCGATCGCGAGCAGCCGGCCGTCGATGGCCAGATCGGATTTCGCTTTTTTCCAATCGGCCGCGGTCTGCGCGACCTGCAACGTGTAGAAAGGAACTTTTGCCGCGGTCGCGGCGCGGCGCGTGATGTCGCGTTGAGTCAGGAACGTCGCGCTGATCACGAGCGCGGCCAGCACGAGAAGATTTGCCGGGAGCACTTCCCGCATGAAATCGCCCGCCTGCAATCCCCACGTGGCGGATTCGATGATGTTGGGCGTGTCGCCCCAGCGGGTGGAGAACCCGCCGAGATTACTCGCGACCAGCGCCGCACTCAGGATCCAGCGCGACGCAATCTGATACGACGCGCAGAGCCGGATGATGATCGGCGTCATGATCAGGATCGAAGTGACGTTGTGCATCAATCCGGCGGCGACATAAGTCGTGACCAACAGGATGGCGACCAGGAACGGCATGGTCAGGCGCGGATGACGGAGCCGGATTTTTCCAAGCTGATGTCCCAGCCACGCCGCGATCCATTTGAATCCCTGCGACCGCTCGATCATGTGCGCGGGGATCGCGACCGCGGTGAAAAGAATGGTGATATTCGCGTAATGGTTGAAACCGTTTTGCAGAATCTCGGGCGCGCTCGTCCATTGAATGACGAGGAACGAACAGCTCACCAGACTCATGGCGAGCGGGAGCGGCACTTCGTAACGCGTCATCGCGAAGAATGCGGCGAAAAGCAGCACGAGCATGAGCACGCCGGCGCTCCATTGGGCTTGCCAGGAATTTGGATCGAGCGGGATATCGTGGGCGCTCGAGCTGGCCGCAGCGAAAGCGCTCGTGATTCCAAAGAGGAAGAGGAAAAGGCAGAGGAAGAACGCGCGGCGCGAATTCATATGAAGGAAACTTCCGAGGCGGGCTGGATCGCGATGTCGCGCGGATTTCGATGGGGACGCAGATGTGCGATGAGGCGAATCCCGGCCGGCAACATTTTCGGTTCGAGGACGTCGGCTACCGCGACATCGACGAAGAGCGCGCCGCTCTCCCGGAACGCTTCGAAAACCAGCGTCTGCATTTCCTGCGCTTTCGCGCGACAAGCGCGCGCACCTTTGATCGCGTTTTCCGCCAGCTCGTGCATCGGACCGTGAAGCGCGGTTTCGTCAGGAAGAAGAACACTGACGTCGGCGATTGGAACGAAGAGCTGCGCGAGGTCGGGCGGCATCGGCAGGATCAACCCAACTTTTTGACCGTGGCATTGCGCGAGCAGCGCACTGTTTCGTTTGTGCGCGATCAAGCGAAGCTGTACGCTGACCGCGTCGAACGCCAAATTGAGCGGGACATTCTCGGCTTCAAGCATTCGCAAACGTTCCTCCGCTTCCGGCGCGCCGAACTGCGTCGTGTATTTCAAAAGGTCGGAAGTCGTCCGCGCCTTTTTTGATTTGATGAGAAGCCGCAGGATTTCCAGGAGCGCGAGTTCATCTTTTGCCGGCGCAGTTCCGCCGGATGATGGAGTGGTCGGTTCGGCCATAGTGCCTCCGGCATCGTGGGCAATTTGATGGGGCGCGGTCAAGCTTGCGCCTGAGCGTGCTCGAGCGGTAGGAAAAAACGTATTTGCTTGCCAGGCTCGAGACGATTTGCCCTACTGGCAGCTCACTCACCTCCGGAGATTCTCCCTATGCTCGAAGCCAAACTGGTTAAGCCCGACAAGAACTTCAAAACTCAAAGCTCGATCCCGCTCAAGGTTGTTCTCACCAACACCAGCAACCAGGATCTTTCCGTCCTAACGTGGAACACCCCGCTGGACGACGTCGTGACGGACTGCTTGGACATCACGGTCAACGGCAGGAAGGTCGAATACGATGGCCCGATCATTAAGCGAGGAGCGCCTACCGCGAAGGACTACGTCTTGATCAAGGCCGGCGAAAGCGTGGAAACGAATTTTCCCGTCAGCGACGCGTATGACACCTCCAAGCCCGGCACCTACGAGGTAACCCTCAAGACGATGATCCCCGACGCGAGGCCAAAGCAGCCCAGACTGGCGGCGGCCTTAAATGCCCCGGATTTCGAGCCGATTCAACTGCCGGTCAAAGACAAGACAACTTTCAGAGTCGAGAAAGGCGAAGGGCGCCGCCTGACTCTGGGAGCGGCCGCGCGCAGCAAAGAACACGCGAAAAAAGCGGCCGCGAAAAAGGCCACGACCAGGGCTTTGGCCGCCGCAAAAAAAAAGCCCGAGGCCCAAGCTTTTCTAGAGCCGCTCAGTACCGGCGGGACCGCGGCGCAAAAGACCAAGGCAAAAAAAGCGCACGCTGATGGGTATGATCTTTGTGTGAAGGCCCTGGCTAGCCTCGTCGATGATGCCCGTTACGTGGAATGGGTTGGGGCGCACACTCTGAAGCGCTTCAATAAGGTAAAAATCAATTATACCGCGGTGAAGACGCGGATGGAGTCAGTCCAGTTTACCTATAATTTATCTGGCTCCGGCTGCGGCAGCGGCGTGTTCGCCTACACCTATAAGGGAACGTCTACCATCTGGTTTTGCGATCAGTTCTGGGCGGCTTCCGCCACCGGAACAGATTCCAAAGCGGGGACCGTCCTCCACGAGCACACGCATTCCGATGCCTCTACTGACGACAACGTTTATGGCCAGGTGGGATGCCGAAACATGGCGATCAACCAGCCCAATAAGGCGGTGGAAAACGCTGACTCGCACGAATATTACGCCGGCGGCTAGGTGAAGGTTGGGTCGCGGACTGCGTTTCGAATGCGGTAATTGCCAGCAGCGTCATTTTACCACGCGATCCTCCAACCCGACCCCGAGCGGGCCCGCTTCGAAGCCATCGATTCGCACCCGTTGCCCGTCGCGCAGGACCTCGATCCAACCACCGGGAAAAGTCGTCGCCGTGAATCCGTACCCGCTTTGGATCGGAACGCCGTTCGCCTCCAGCAATTGATCGCCGGGCCGCAGTTCCGCCGCCTTCGCCTGTTGCGCTCGCACTTCCACGATGAAAACGCCTATTCGCTCGACCACGCTGCCATCGCTGCGTTTGTGCGTGACGCTTTGAAATGTGCCGGCGGAATATTTCGCCTCGCGCGTGCTGAAGCCGACGGTTTTCTCGTTGAACCCAGTTTCATAGATTCGCTCGCGCCGTTCGAGCTGGTCGAATTCTTCCTCCGCCCGCGCGGCGATTCCGGTGGAAGTGATCGCGAGCGGTTTGCGATTCATGTCGCACGCCTGCCGCACCCGCCGCTTTTGCGCGCCCGTCCGGTGATATTCCAAGTCGGTGCTGAAGGACGGCGCGCCGGCACTCGTCGGGCAGCCGAGTTCCCAAATCAGAAACACGCGCCCGTTCTCGTCGTAACTCTCTTCGCGTTGCGCGTAAGGCAGTCCGACGCCGAGCGCCAGCTGGCCATCGGCGGTTTCACTCCGGTAAATATTTCGCCGTTGCCGGCCTTGCGCATCGTATTCCGGCTCGCTCACGTCGCGATCGTATTGAAAGCGCGAGTGGTCCAGCTCTTCCATTGTTTGTCGCCGGAGAACGCCGGTGAAAGTGAACTGGTTCGTGAGCCGATGATATCCAGCGCTGCAAAACGTCTTGGCTCCAGCCGCGTCGAAATACCGCTCGTCCCAAAACATTCCTTCCGGCCCGAATTTGTAGCTCAGCTTTTTGATGGCGTACCCCTTGTCGTTCGCCACGGGCTGTCCCATTTCATTGAGCGTTTTTTCTTCCATCAAATTGCCGCGCTCATCGTGCTGGAGCGCGTAACGAAAACTTTTTGGGCCCGCGATCTTCACTTCGCTCGGGTATCCAAATTGATCGAACGCCGCCGTCCATCCGCCCGTCACGATCGGGCTATCGTCGCTGCCGAGCCGAAAATATTTCCGGGCGATCACTTCGCCGAATTCGTCGTAGCGAATTTCCTGCACCGCCCAGTCGTTCGGATTGCGCGCCGTTTTGCCGTCGGTCCCGAGAATCGTGACGCGCTCGGCGGTCCCGTTGGCGTTGTATTCTGTTGTCACCGCGGACGTGCCGCCGACCGCTGCCGCTTTTTCGTTGCCGTCTTGGAAATCGACTCGAATCGTCCGCCCGAAATTGTCCCGCGTCAGCGCATAGGCCACCACGCCTGCGCGGTTCGCCATCGGCTTGCCCTGGCTGTCGAAGTTCGTGATTCGCGCCAATTGCCCCGTACCGTTGCGTTCCATTTTGTATCCGTAAACGCCCTCGCCGTTCGGCGTCGGTTGACCGGCTCCGTTGAAAAAGCTCACCTTCAAATCGCGGCCCGCCGCATCGCGTTCGAATTCCATGTGGGAAGCGCCGGTCGCGTGCGCCGCGTCGAATCCGCGCACGTTGACGAAGTGGGCCCGGGCCGCGTTATCGTTTGGCGCGCGATCGTAAAGCACGCGCCAGAGAACGCTGCCGTTCCGATCGCGCGCCGTTAATTCTCGCGCGCGCTGCTCATCGTAGGTGAGCTCGACGGTAAAAGTCTCAGCTGTTTTTTCGGAATTGGGCTGCGCGCCGTTCACGCCCTCGATGTAAATCGGAATCGGTTCGCCGAGCTGCAAACGCCGCAGCAAGGCCGGATGACCGCACGAGTTCAGCACTTCAACGAGCGTGACCGGCCCGCGACGTCCGCGACGCGTCAGCCGGAAATTCACGGGGCGCTTGGCCGTTTCTTCTTTGCTCAACCGCATCGCCGGTTCGAGGCCGCCGTTCACGAATTCCAGCGCGCCTCCGTATTCGATGTGCGGACGTTGATACAATTCCCAATCGCAAAGCCAGAACGCGCCCGCCGCGATCGCGGCCAACAGCGCGGCGCGCGAAACGAATCGCCACGGATGTCGCCGAATCCATTTGATTGTCCGCACCACCGTCGTCGGTGGCCGGGCCAGGATCGATTCGTCGTCGAGATAACGTCGCAAATCTTCCGCAAACGCCGCGGCGCTTTCGTAGCGATCGCGCGGAATTTTCTCGAGGCACTTCAGACAAATCGTCTCCAAATCGCGGGGAATTCCAGGCCGATAAAAGGCCGGCGAGACCGCGTCCTCCGTGATGACGCGGACCGTCAACGCCGTCTCGCTGTCTTCCGCCACAAACGGCGGTCGCCCCGAAAGCATTTCGTAGAGGATCGCGCCTAACGAGTAGATGTCGGCTGCCGCGCCGACATCGCGGCTCGTTCCCTTGGCCTGTTCCGGCGCCATGTAAGTCGGAGTGCCGATGACCGCGCCGGACAAAGTCAGCGCGCTGTTCGCGGTGAGCCTCTTGGCGATTCCGAAATCGGCCACCTTCGGGACGCCTTCGGGGTCGAGCAGAATATTCGCCGGCTTCATGTCGCGATGGACGACGCCGTTGCGATGCGCGAAATGCAACGCGCGCGCCACGCTGATCAGGAGCTGCGCTGCTTCGCGTTCGTCGATGGGACCGTTGCGGAGCCGGTCAGCCAGCGAACCGCTCTCGACATATTCCATCGAATAGAATGGCGCGCCCTCCATTTCACCGACTTCATAGATCTGGATAATGTTGGTGTGATGCAGGCCGGCGGCCGTTTCGGCTTCCGCGAGAAATCGCGTGAGCTCGTCCGGCCCGTAATGACCGGTCAGCATTTTCAGCGCGATGACGCGGTTCAGGGAAACCTGCCGCGCGCGATAGACCACGCCCATCCCGCCACGACCCAGCTCACCCTTGATTTCGTAGTCGGCCACGACCTCGCCGCCACTGAACGCCTTGGACGGGGGATGAGGCGCGCTTGGTTCCGGCATGACGCTACGCATCTTCTAAATTTCTTGCGCGTCACTCAAGCGCGCATGGTATAGTCCATGGTGATGCGAGGAACTTTTCGATTCCTGCTTTGCCTGCTTCTCTCGGCTTCGCTTTCGTTCGCCGTCTTGCCTCGTGATCCAGTCGTGCCGGAACCTCAGAAGACCGATTGTTGCGCAAAGATGAAAGCGGAATCCGCCAGCCACGAATGCGATCGCCACGCGCCGAACCCTGATCCGGACAAACAATGTTGCGCCGCGTGCGCCTACGGCATCGCTGGCATCGTGGCCGCAGCGATACCGTTCGTGTATCCATCCGTCGGCGACGAAACTTTTGCCGCTTACATTTCTTCCGAGCTAACTCGCTCGCGACAACCTCCCGTTCCACCGCCGCGCGCCTGATTCCTTTTCGAATCGGTCGGCTCGTCTCGCGTTTGCGGGACGAGATTGGAAAGAAACTCAAACGGAGGATTTCATGAAATTCTTGTTTGCGATCATAGCGGCCTTGGCGCTGGTCGGCACAGCGAGCGCGACTTCGAGCTCGGATGATTGCTGCGGCGGCGGTGGCTGCTGCCCGATCAAGCTGCCGTGCTGCGCGAAGTAATTAGGCGCGGCTGAAGTTAAGCGAGCCCTCGCTGGCGAAATCCGGCGGGGGCTTTGTTTTGAAATGCGTTATCATTCCTCGATGCGCGCGATGCGTTTGCATGGAGCTGGCGAACCGTTGGTCGCGGACGAAATGCCGGTCCCCGAAATTCGGAACGGGCAATTGCTGGTGAGGGTGAACGCTTGCGCCGTTTGCCGGACCGACCTGCATATTGTCGATGGCGAATTGTCGGAGCCCAAACTGCCGCTCGTTCCGGGACATGAAATTGTCGGGCGCGTCGAGGAAATCGGGAGCGGCGTTCACAATTTCCGCGTGGGCGATCGGGTCGGCATTCCGTGGCTCGGCTGGACTTGTGGGGAATGCGAATACTGCGTTTCCGGCCGCGAGAATTTGTGTGAGCGCGCGCGATTCACCGGGTACACGATCGATGGCGGTTACGCCGAGTTCACCGTCGTCGACGCGCGTTTCGCGTTTCATCTGCCAGACGTTTTCGATGAAGTGAGTTCCGCGCCGTTGCTCTGCGCGGGATTGATCGGTTATCGCTCGCTTCGTAAAGCCGGCGAGCCGAAACGGCTTGGCATTTATGGATTCGGCGCCGCGGCCCACATCGTCGCGCAGGTTTCACGTTTCGAAGGGCGCGAAATTTTCGCATTCACTCGACAAGGCGACAACGGCGCGCAGGAATTTGCTCGCGGCCTCGGCGCGATTTGGGCCGGCGGATCAGATGAGACGCCGCCGGAACAACTGGACGCCGCGATCATCTTCGCGCCGATCGGCTCGCTCGTTCCCGACGCGCTTCGCGCCTTGAAACGCGGCGGCACCGTCGTCTGCGGCGGGATTCACATGAGCGACATCCCATCGTTTCCGTATCGCGATCTCTGGCACGAGCGAACAATTACTTCCGTCGCGAATCTCACCCGCCGCGACGGCGAAGAATTTCTCGAGCTCGCCGCGAAGATTCCGGTCCGGACTGAAACGCACCGATTTCCGCTGGAAGAGGCCAACGAAGCGCTGGCCGCCTTGCGCGAAGGAAAATTCAGCGGCGCCGCCGTGCTCGTCCCCTAAACTATTTCCGAGCTTCCGGCGTGACGCTGAGCGTCATTTGTTTTCCATCGCGCTCGATCACCACCTGCACCGGTTGCCCGATTTTCACCGCATCCAGCGCGTAAGTGTAATCGTAAATGTTCGCGATCTTTTGCCCGGCGAACTCGACAATGACGTCGCCGCCTTTCAATCCCGCTTTTTCCGCCGGACTCGCGGTACGAACACCGCTGAGCTTCACGCCTTTCACCTCGGTTGTGTAATCCGGAATCGTTCCGAGATACGCGCGCAATGTTTCGCGGCCGCCGCCGTCCTGCGTCGTGCGCTCCACTTTCGCCAGGTCCGGCCGCTCGGCCGTTTGCGCGAGATCGAGCACGATCTGTTGCGAAAATTTCGCAATCCGTTCCAGCCCTTCGTAGTTGATCTTCTCGGCCGTATCAGTCGGCCGATGATAATCTTCGTGCGCGCCGGTAAAGAAATTCAGCACTGGAATATTCTTCGGATAGAAACTCGTCACGTCGGTCGGCAAATACGGATCGTCCTGCAGGGTCACGTTGAATCCCGCCGCCACGTTTCGTTTTTCGATCAGCTTTCGCCAGGCGTGCGATGAGCCCACGCCTTGCATCGTCAATTTGTTGTCGCGCAGGCGGCCGACCATGTCCGCGTTCACGTAGGCGGCGATTTTGTTCAACGCCACCGGCGGATGCTCGCAAAACGCGGCCGAGCCAATGATCCCGATTTCCTCGCCCGACCACGCCGCGAAGATCACACCGCGCCGAAATTTTTCCGGATGATCACTGTGCTCTTTCGCGAGCGACGCCGCCAGCTCCATCATCCACGCCGTCCCCGACGCGTTGTCGTCCGCGCCCGGATGAATTTTATTTTCTTCGCCGGCCCGCTCGAGCGAGCTCGTGCCGCCGTGCCCGAGATGATCGTAATGCGCGCCCACCACCACGTATTCGTCGCTGCCCGATGACGGCGGAAAATAAGCGACGACATCCGCGTCCGTTTTTTTGAGATGCTCGACGCCACACGCCAATTTCACTTTCACTTTCGGCAAAACGAAGCCGCCTTCCGCGTGCGGATTTTCCTGGTCGAGCGCCGTCTGGAGGTCTTTCAAATTCTTGCCGCCCGGCGCCAGGAGCGAATCGGCCATGCTGCCACTGATCGACGCCGCGATAATGCCGCTGCTCGCAGTCGTGTTGTCGTTATTGAGCGGAAGAAGCTGTCCGGCATTCGGCGAATTCGGTCCGGTCACTACGAGCACGCCTTTCGCACCACGCTCGCGCGCGAGCATCGTTTTGTAACGCAAACTCGAATAGCGATTCAATTGCGCCCGGCGCATCTGATCGACGCCTTCCGGCACGTAGCGCAGGATCAGGACGATCTTATCCTTCACGTCGAGGCCCGCGTAGGAATCGTAGCGCGCCGCGCCTTCGCCCGGGACGACGAGGCCGTAACCCGCGAAAACGACATCGCTTTTGGATTCGCCGTTTTCGCTGAACGCCAGCGGCCGAAAATCGTTGTCCAGTTTCGCGACCGTCGGCGACTTCGTGTCAGCTACCGAAATCTCGAGAGCCGTCTTGTCAGGCAGCACGCGTTCACCCGCGTTGAACTGAAACGGTAGCGCGTAGTTTTCCGCGAACGATTTCAGTCCCGCGTCCCGAAAATAATTCGCGAGCCACTTCGCCGTTTCCTGCGCGCCGGCGCTGCCCGTCATACGGCCATCACGCTTTTCGTCCGCGAGCCATTCCACTTCCTTGCGCAAATCGCTTGCTGTGATTTCCGCGCTGTAGCCGGGATCGCTGATCCCGGCCTTCGGCGAATTTGAGCGCGCCTCACATTGCTTCGTCGAGACGCCCAGCGCCCCTCTCGCCGCGCCATCATTCCAATCCGCGATGAACAATTGCGCTTTTCCATCGCTGGTTCGCCCACTCGTCCAGCACAGCTTTTTTCCGTCGGGTGAAAAAACCGGCAGCCCGTCGAACCCCGGCGTGAACGTCACCCGCACCGGTTCGTGTTCGCCTTTCGCGTCCACCAGGAACAACTCGAAGTTTTCGAACCCGAGTTTGTTTGAAGTGAAAATGAAATAATCGCCGCTCGGATGATAGAACGGCGCCCACGACATCGACTTGAAATCGGTGACGCGCTTTTTGTCCGAACCGTCCAGCTTCATCGTCCAGACGTCGGCGATCATTCCGTTCTCTTCGAAATGCCGCCAGACGATCCGTTGACCGTCGCCGGAAAAGAACGGGCCGCCGTCGTAGCCCGGTTCCGTCGTGAGGCGTCGGACGTTCGAGCCATCCGCATTCATTAGATAGATGTCGCCGAAGTAGGCCGGGTCCTTGGCGTAACGGTCGCGGTCCGGAGCCGAAAGTTTTTCCAGGGGAAACGCCGAACGCAGCGAGCAGAACACGATCTGTTTTCCATCGGGCGAATAGGACCCTTCGGCGTCGTATCCCGGCGAATGCGTGAGGTTCACGAGATCGGTCCCGTCCTGTTTCGCCGAAAAAATATCAAAGCTCTCGTCGTAATCCCACGAGTAGCGGCGCTGTTTTCCGCTCGCGCGAAATTCCAATTCCGCTTTCTGTTTCGCCACCGCTTCGGGATCCGCGTGAGTCGACGCAAACAGGACGCGGTCCGTGCCGGGCTGGAAAAATCCACAGGTCGTCTTGCCGTTTCCGGGCGAGACCCGCTTCGTTTCGCCGGTTTCCAAATCGAGAATGTATTGCTGATAAAACGGGTTCGACGGTTCGCGTTCGCTTTGGAAGATCAGCTTCTTGCCGTCCGGCGAAAAATAACCTTCGCCGCTCCGCTTCCCTTCGAAGACGAGTTGGCGCGCGTTGGAGATGAACCGGTTTTCCTGCGCGGCGTCATCCGCTGCGAATGCGCGCGCGCAAAAAACCAGCAGCAACAACAGCCAACAATTTCGCATCGGAACGAGGCTCTATCCTCTTTCCGCGGCGCGCGCGAGCAAATCGCGCACAGTCTCGTCGTCGAGCTGCGCGAAGTCTTCGTAGAATTGGCCGACGCCATGGAACCAATCCGGCGCAAAAAGGATCACCGTCTCGTCCGCGGCCCGCTCGATTTCCGCCAGCGTCTCCGGCGGACAAACCGGCACCGCAGCCACGATCTTCACGGGACTTTTTTGCCGCAACGCCGCGATCGCCGCCAGCATGGTTGCGCCGGTGGCCAAACCGTCATCGACAAGAATAACCGTGAGTCCTTCCAGTTCCGGCGCCGGCCGGCCACCGCGATAATCGCGTTCGCGTCGCTCCACTTCACGTGTTTCCAGCGCCGTCACTTCAGCGACCGCGGTGGCCGCGAACGGCATGGCGCGCAGCACATCTTCATTGAGAACGCGCACACCGCCGGATGCGATCGCGCCCATCGCCAATTCGCGCTGGCCCGGCACCCCAAGTTTTCGCACGACAAAAACATCTAGCGGCAAACCGAGCTTCATCGCGATCTCGTAGCCGACCGGCACGCCGCCGCGCGGCAACGCGAGCACAATGGCGTCCTGGCGTTGTTCGGATTCGCGAAGTCGTTCCGCCAATAATTCCCCGGCTTCCGATCGATCGCGAAAGGTGGTGCGCATGGCTGCGGAAAAGTTCGGGCGAACTTCGATGAAAAGCGAATAGGTCGTATAAGTCCTATAGGTCCTTTAGGTCCTATCCGTCGATGAACGAGCTCTACACCTGCCCAATGCATCCCGAGATCGAACGCGATGCGCCGGGCGATTGCCCGATTTGCGGAATGGCTCTCGAACCGAAAACCATTTCGGCCGGCGTCGAGGAAGATGATTCCGAGTTAAACGACATGACGCGCCGGTTGTGGATCGGCGCGGCGCTGACGCTGCCGGTTTTCGTGCTCGCGATGTCGCACGTGATTCCGATCGCTCCGGCGTGGATGTCCGGCGACGCATCGCGCTGGATCCAATTTGTTCTAACGACCCCGGTCGTTCTGTGGGCGGGCTGGCCGTTCTTTGTCCGCGGCTGGCGGTCGCTGGTTAGCCGCCATCTGAACATGTTTACGCTCATCGCCATCGGCGTCGGCGTTGCGTGGCTCTACAGTTGTGTCGCGTTTTTCTTTCCCGCTTGGTTTCCGCACGCGATGGCGCATCACGAAAGGCCCGGCCTGTACTTCGAAGCCGCGGCGATGATCACCGTTCTGGTTTTGGTCGGCCAGGTGCTGGAACTGCGCGCGCGCCGCCGCACCGGCCACGCCATCCGCGGTCTCCTCGATCTCACGCCGCCGACTGCGCGACTGATCAGCAATGGAGAGGAGCGCGAAGTGCCGCTAGCCGACGTGAAATCTGGCGATACGCTGCGGATTCGTCCCGGCGAAAAAATTCCAGTCGACGGTGTCGTCGTCGAAGGCCGCAGCTCAGTAAACGAATCGATGATGACGGGCGAAGCGTTGCCCGTGGAAAAAGCTTCAGGCGATGAAGTGATCGGCGGCACGCTCAACAACACCGGCAGCTTCGTGATGAAAGCCGAGCGCGTCGGCGACCGAACCGTGCTCGCGCAGATCGTGCGGATGGTTTCCGAAGCGCAACGCAGCCGCGCGCCCATCCAGCGTCTTGCCGACACCGTGTCCGGCTACTTCGTTCCCACTGTTCTCCTCGCCGCGCTCTTCACCTTCATCGCCTGGAATTGGCTCGGTCCCGAACCGCGGCTCGCGCACGCGATCGTGAACGCCGTGGCAGTCCTGATCATCGCCTGCCCGTGCGCGCTCGGCCTAGCTACCCCGATGTCGATCATGGTCGGCGTCGGCCGCGGCGCGAATGCCGGCGTGCTCGTGAAAAACGCCGAAGCGATCGAAGTGATGGAGAAGGTGACGACGCTCGTTGTCGACAAGACCGGGACGCTCACCGAGGGCAAACCGCGGGTGACAAAGATCGTTCCTGCCGCCGGCATTTCGGAAAATGATTTGCTCGCCGCGGCGGCTTCCGCCGAACAACAAAGCGAACATCCGATCGCGTCCGCTATCGTCGCCGCTGCGCGCGAAGAAAATGTTTCGCTCGAGAACGTCCAAGAATTTTCTTCGACCACCGGCGGCGGAGTGGCGGCTGCGACGAACCGGACTCAGATCGTTGTCGGTCAGCCAGATTTTCTCCGCGCGAACGGCATCACCAATTTGGAGGACTTGGAAACGCAGGCGCAACCTCTCCAGGCCGAGGGCCAGACGGTGATCTTCGTCGCGATCGCCAATAGTCCAGCGGGAATCATCGCGGTGGCCGATCCGATCAAGGCTTCGACCGCCGACGCAATCCGTGAGCTGCGCCTGCTCAACTTAAAAATAATCATCCTGACGGGCGACAACGAACGAACGGCGTGCGCCGTCGCGAAAAAGTTGGGCATTGAAGACGTCGAAGCCGGGATCGCGCCGAAAGACAAACACGATCGTGTGGAAGCGTTACGTCGCGCGGGCGCCATTGTCGCGATGGCCGGCGATGGAATTAATGATGCACCCGCCCTTGCTGCCGCAGACGTCGGGATCGCGATGGGAACCGGCACTGACGTGGCCATGGAAAGCGCAGGCATCACACTGGTGAAAGGCGATCTCAACGGCATTGTCCACGCGTTCCGGCTCAGCCGTGCCGTCATGCGCAACATTCGGCAAAACCTTTTCTTCGCCTTCATTTACAATGCGCTCGGCATTCCGATCGCCGCCGGAGTTCTCTATCCCTTTTTCGGTTTGCTTCTCAGTCCGATGATCGCCGGTGCCGCGATGAGTCTGAGCTCCGTCTCGGTGATCGCGAATGCGCTGCGCTTACAGAAGACACAGCTGTGATTCTCGCTCCCCAGAAAAACATCGCCAAGCTCGCGCAATTCATTTTTGCGCCGTAAAGTTTCGACGTGAGCCGTCTGGTTCTTCTCCTCGTTTTGGCGACAGCGTTTTCGGCGCGAGCCGGCGAAATCGTTTTCGAGAGCAAACCGGCGCAGACGCATTTGATCGAGCTCTACACCTCGCAAGGCTGCAGCAGTTGTTTGCCCGCCGAGGAGTGGATGAGCGGCCTGAAAAACCAGCCGCGCCTCTGGCAGGATATCGTGCCAGTCGCGTTTCACGTCGATTACTGGGATCACCTCGGCTGGCGCGATCCGTTTGCCTCCAAGATCTGGACTGAGCGGCAGGCCGATTATTCGGTGCGCTGGAAAAAGGAAAGCGTCTACACCCCGGCGTTCGTGCTCGACGGAAAAGAATGGCAGTACGGCAAGCTGCCAGACGCATCGACTGAAACGCCGGGCGTCTTGAAGATCGCGATCGACGGCGAACGTGTCACGGCTTCCTTCAAATCGTCGCCCACTTCTAGTGCGAAATACGACATTCATGTCGCCCGCCTCGGATTTTCGTTAACCTCCGATGTGACGGCGGGAGAAAATGCCGGAAAAAAATTGAGCCACGATTTCGTCGTTCTCGGCCTAACGAATGAAACCATGAAGACCGGCACGAAAGAATTGCGACTGCCGGCGCCGACGCAAAAATCAACCGTCGATCCGCGGACGGCGATCGCCGCCTGGATCACGTCGGCCGGACAAATCGAACCAGTGCAGGCTGTTGGCGGCTGGCTGCCGTGATGTAGCCGCGATTTGTCTTCACTTCATCGGTTCCGGTCGCGCGTGCCGCGGCTGGTAAACGCCGAGCTTCCCGCCGCCGGGAAGTGTGAGCTCGGTGAGCACGCCCCATCCCATGTCCTGGACTTCGCCGCACGAAATGTTCTTCCCTTTCATCTCTGCGACGAACGCGTTCACGTCGTCGCACATTAGATAAAATTCGTGCTCGTCATTCTTGTCGCCCGGATGAACAGCCACTTCTGCCGGCGGCAGACCGAAGATCAGCCAGCCCTGCCCGACATCGACCTTCGTTAACTTGAGAACGTCTCGAAAGAAGTTGCGGTCCGCTTCGGGATCCTTGCTGTAAATGATGAAATGAGCGCCGGTGATCATGCGGCAGTTTACTACTAACCGCGGGCGACAAACAAACCTTCGAACTCGGCCGCTGTCTCGCCCGCTTCGATCACGTTGACCCGCAATCGGATCCGCGCCTTTCGTTTCTCGAGAAATTCGTTCCGAAAAATTGCGAGACTTTCCGCGCTTGGTCGCACGCAAGTCGCGCGAATCGTTTCGCGCACGGGCCGCAGAAATCGGATCGAACTCTCCGCGACGACGACGTGCGCTGCCGCTTCGTTTAACTCGAGCCAGAGAAATCCATAACCGGCCAGCGTTGCCACCGCGTTGATACTGCCGCCGAACGCCGTGCGGAGATGATTCGAATTAAGCGCGACCGGCGCTTCGACCGTGAAACCGCTTTCATCGGTCGCGATCACGCGCAATCCCATCGCGCGCGTGATCGGGATCTGTTCGTGGAAAAACTTTTCCGCCTCTCGAAGCATTGATTACTTCGCCGATTCCTTCAGCAACCGTTCCAGCTCACTTTTCCAGAGCGCCGCGATCGTGTGGCTGCCGTGTCCGCGCGTTTTGTCGCTCAGCGGAATGACAACCGCCCGTCCTTTCGTCACGCGCTTGATCTCATGCTCGAGAATTCCGAGCTCGGGCGGATTGATCAGGTCGTCGGCGGAATTGATCGCGAGTAGAGGCGCGCGGATTTTTTCCAAGCCCGGACCTGGATCGTAATCGCGCGACGCTTCCAACGCGTAGAGCACGTCATTCGCATCGTCCGTTTTCAAATGGTCGCCGACGAACTTGTCGACAACTTCGTCAGTCTTCTTCAGATCGGGCGCTTCCTTCTGGCGCAGGACCGGGTTGCTGCTCATGAGCCAAAGCATTTCGGCCGCGGTCCGCAAACCGGGCGGCTGCGTGGAATAATCGCTGCCTTTCCACTCCGGATCGTTTCGGATCGCGTCGATGATCACCCGACGCCAGGCGCGGTTCCTTCCGGAAATTTGCGTCGGCAAACTGGCCAGCGGCATGAGCGCGTCCATGAAATCGGGATGCATTTCGCCCCAAAGCCAGGTGTGCATTCCACCCATCGATGTTCCCATCACGAGTCGCGCGTGATTCACGCCCAACCCGTCAGTCAGCAACCGATATTGCGCTTCGACCATGTCGACATAGCCGTAGCGCGGAAACTTCGCGTGCATGCCGTCGCTCGGCTTGCTTGATTTTCCGTGGCCGATTCCGTCCGGCATCACGATGAAAAACTTCGCCGCGTCGAGCGGCTGACCCGCGCCGAAAAGTTCGCCGGCAAATTCCGGGCGAATAAACTGCGCGCCGCTGCCGGTCGTTCCGTGCGTGATGAGAACAGCGTTGCGCACCACGCCTTTCTCGTCCTTCACCGGTTTGCCGATTGTCCGGTAATGAATCTTGAGTTCCGGCAACGTTTCGCCCGACGTGAATTTGAAATCGCGAATGACGTAATCGCCTTCTGTCGGCGCCGGATATTCGGCGGCGCGAAGAGCTAACGGCCAGGCAAGGAAGACAACGACGAGAGATCGGATGACCCTACTCATGATCTTGAGCGTAGCGGCAAACTCTGGGGAGTGCACGCGTCTCGCGTGTTGATTCGGCGTCTCGCCGAACCAAGTTTTCGAAAGTTCGCGACGGTGAGACACCGTCGCCCACACGCGAGTCGCGTGCGCTACCCAATCAAGAACAATCCCACGACGCCGAGAACGTAGAGCAGGAGCACGACAAAGAATCGATCCCCATTCGCGCGATCTGCCAGCGCGGAACGGGATTGTCTTCGTATCGTCATTCGAGGTTCGGTCCTGCCGGTTCGCTGGAAATATCTCGTTGCGTCTTGGTCGCGGCGATCACCTTGTTGGCCAGCGCCTGGATCTTGTCGAGCCGGTCGCTGAGGAGCGTGCGCAGCTCATCGGCGTTGAGTGATTGGCCATTCGCTGGAGGCGTTGAAAGCAGGCGAATCGCTTCATATGCTTTGTCGTTCAACTCGGCGATCGCCCGGTCGACCTGCGCTTGTCCGGTCATCGCGCCTAAAATCACAGCGGTAATTCGATCGAGGCTGACGGTGCAGCCGGCGAGATCGTCTCCATAAATGATCCGCAGGATTTCTTCGGCCGCGGCGCGGGCTGCCTGTCGCGTTGGATGATCAGGGTTCATGGCTAATGATCTCGGCCACGGATGAACACGGATTTTTCACTGATGAATCATTTCTCTATCCGTGTTTCATCCGTGTTGATCCGTGGCTCCAAATCTTGTCACTCGTAACGAAGCGCGGTCATCGGGTTCACCCGGATCGCACGCAATGCCGGGAGCAGACACGCGATCAACGCGATCGTGATCATGAGAAGCGCGACTTCGAGATAGGTCGCTGGGTTCGCCGGGCTCACGCCGAAGAACAGGCTGGCGAGATAACGGCTCAACGCGATTCCGGCCCCGACGCCGATCACCACGCCAAGCAAAACCAGCCGCACGCCTTCACCGACCACCATTCGCAGAACATCTTTGCTCTGCGCGCCGAGCGCCATTCGGATTCCGATTTCCTGCGTCCGTTGACCCACGAGCGACGTCAGCACTCCGAACAATCCAATCGACGCCAGGACAAGCGCCAGTCCCGCGAACACACTCATGACGAACGATTGAAACCGGCGCTGGCTCGTGTCTTCGTCGAGAATTTGCTCCATCGTCCGCACTTCATATACGGGCAGATTCTTGTCGACCGACCAGACTTCGCTCTTCACCGCAGTGATGAGCGCTTCCGGATCGCCAGCCGCGCGGACCGCGAACGTGAGCTGGGTGAAATCGACCATCGGCTTCGTAATTTCCGGCCGGGTTTTGCTTTCGAGTCCTTCCTGGTGCGTATCGGCAACGACGCCAATCACGGTGGAGACGATCACCGGCGCGTCCGGCTTTGCCGGAACGTTGCGCAGATGCTGGCCGACGGCCGACTCGTTAGGCCAAAGCCGCTTCGCCAGCGTCTGGTTCATCACCAGCACCGGCGCTTTCGTCTGGAGCTCGTCTGCGGTGAAGTTACGGCCGGCGATCAACCGGATCCCGATTGTGTCGAAATAACCGGGCGAAAAAATTCCGCGCATGTCCGCGGTCGGCTCGCTCCCGCGCGCGGGCGGCGCCTGTCCTTCGAGGACGAACCGAGTGAGCCGGATCCGTGTCATCGGTAAACCATCGGAAAAGCTGGCGCTTTTCACTCCGCCCATCGCGGCGACTTTGTCTTCGACCTGCCGGCAGAAGGCGGCGATCTGCGCGTCGTTGGCGTATCGCGAGGCCGGCATGCTGAACTTCATCGTCAGCAAATGATCGGCGCGAAATCCGGGATCGATGCTTAACACCGCGAGCATGCTTTTCACCATGAACCCAGCGCCAACGAGGAGAACGCACGCGAGCGCGACTTCCGCCACGACCAGCGCGCGGCGCATCCGGGTCGACGACGCCCCGGCGTGCGCGCCCCGAGTCTGGTTCAGGAACGCGTTCACGTCCGTCCGCGCCGCCTGCAACGCGGGCATGATTCCAAAGAAAACGCCGGCAACGATCGAGATGCCGATGGCAAACAGAAGCACCGACAGGTTGAGCTGAATATCTTCCGGCCGGGTGATCCCCGCGGGTCGCAACGCGATCAGCGCTTTGATTCCATAATGGGCAAGGCCGAGCCCGAGCACCGCGCCGACTCCGCTCAACAGCAAACTTTCCGCGAGCAATTGCGACACGAGTCGACCACTGCCCGCGCCGAGCGCTTTTCGGATCGCCATTTCTTTCTGGCGCGCCGCGGCGCGCGTCAGCATCAGGTTCGCAATGTTCGCGCAGGCGATGAGCAGGACGAAACCGACCGCGCCCAGCATGACGAGAAGATTGCGGCGCAAATCCTGGCCGAGATTTTCGACGGCGACCGGAAAGATGTTCACGCCGAACCCGGCGTTTTGCGTCGGGTCTTGTTCGGCGAGACGCCTGGCGATTCCATCCAGCTCCGCGCGCGCCTGCGCAAGCGAGACGCCGTCGCGGAGCCGGCCGTAAACCGGCATCTTGCGCCGCTTCGCTTCGGTTTGGTTTTGCGTCGCGGTTTCGTCGTACGGAACCCAGAGCTTCGGCGAATGCTGGTCCTGTCCTTCGCGCGCCGCCGGCAAATGAAATTCCGCCGGAAGCACGCCGACGATCGTGTAAACCAGATCGTTGAGCGTGAGCGTCTGGCCGATCACGTTCCGTTCTCCGCCGAAATGACTTCGAAAAAATGCGTCGGTGAGAACTGCGACGCGCGTCTTGGAAGGATCGGTCGCCGCCGAATCGAAACTCGTCCCAAGTGCGGGCTTCACCCCAAAAAGGGTGAAGATATTTGCCGAAGCGCGCGCGCCTTCGATCCGCTCCGGTTCCGGACCACTCGTTAGGTTAAAGTTCGCGTCTTCAAATCCGGCGATCGCTTCGAACTGCGTCGCCTGCCGTTGCCACTCGAGAAAATTCACATAAGCCGACGGCACCCGCTCGCCGATCGACCCGCCGAGTGCCGGATTCTTTTCCCAGATCATCACAACCCGCTCCGGATCGCGCAGCGGAAGGGAGCGGAGCAACACGGCGTCGACCACGCTGAAGACCGCCGCGTTCGCACCGATGCCGAGCGCCAGGACCGCAATGGTCGTGAGCGCGAATCCCGGCGACTTGCGCAACATGCGCAGCCCAAACCGCAGGTCCGCCAGGAAGTTTTTCATTGATCCTAATATTTCAATCGCAGCTCAACGGAAGCGAGAACGTTCTTTCTTGTCGGTGTCGTGCACGTGGCCGTAGCGCTTGTTTTGCGCCGTCATCTTCAGGAAATAACGCAGGCGCGCCTGGAAAATTTCCGAGCGGCCGCGCGACATGTCGAGCCAGCCGACGCGAACGCGCTGATACCATTTCGGAAAACGCTGGAAGTTTCGCCACACTTTCGGGTCGCGCTTTAACGCCGCCACAATGTCCGGCGACAAAACGAATTTCTCGTTCATACGGGCCTGGATTTTTTCCATCCCGGCAGGCATCATCAATCCGGCGCGGGTCATTCGCCGGACGCGCTCCTTGTTTGTTTCCGAGAGCTGACTCCTGGCACTGCGGCGTGGACTGAACCGCTGCGCGAAATAATTTTCGTCGATCGATTTCATCGTTCCGTCGATCCAGCCGAAGCAAAGCGCTTCTTCGACCGCGTCGCTGTAGGCCACGCGGCCTTTTCCACTCTGCTTGGTGGCGTAAACGAGCCAGATCTCTTTTTTCCGCGCGTGATTTTTCTTCAGCCAGGCGCGCCAGGCCTTCCGCGTCGTTACTCGCAACTTCTGGCCAATTTTCATGGTTACTTATCTCGCCGCATCCAATGGCCGTGGCGCAAGCGAATTTAAAACGGTGAAAGACGACGATCCCGAAGCGATCGACCCCGCCGAACTGGCGGCAATCGATCCGACAGGAGGCCTCGATGACCTGCTGATTTTTGGCAATCCCGAAACGCGGCGGCGTTTTCTCAAACAAGTCGGCGCCACCGGGGCGGCGATCACGCTTGGACCGTCATTGATGGGATTGGGATCGGCTGCAGCCGCGGAGAGCCCGGCAACTGCGTCAGGGACAGCGGTAACGCCCGCAAAAATCACGCTCAAGATCAATGGCAAGGAGCAGGCGCTCGAAATTGATCCGCGCACGACGTTGCTCGACGCGCTCCGCGAACATCTGCATCTGACCGGATCGAAAAAGGGATGCGATCACGGCCAATGCGGCGCTTGCACGGTGTTGGTGAACGGTCGCCGGATTAATTCGTGCCTGAGCCTGGCGCTCGTCCATGAGGGCGACGAGATCACGACGATCGAAGGGCTGGCGAATGGCGATCAGTTGCATCCGGTGCAGGCGGCGTTCCTGGAGCACGACGGATTTCAATGCGGTTACTGCACGCCCGGCCAAATTTGTTCGGCGGTCGCGTGCATTAATGAAGGTCACGCGAAATCCGATAGCGACATTCGCGAATGGATGAGCGGCAACCTTTGTCGTTGCGGCGCTTATCCGAACATCGTGGCCGCAGTGAAAGAAGCGCAGGGCAAAACGACATGACAAGAATGACGCGCCACGGATTAACACGGATGAAACACGGATTTAAGAAATGCTCCATCCGTGTCAATCCGTGTTCATCTGTGGCCGAAAAAATGTCTGCGTCATTTGTATGAACCCGTTTGCCTACTCGCGAGCGAATGATGCTGCCGGCGCAGTGAGCGCGGTGGCGGCGAAACCGCGTACGAAATTTCTCGGTGGCGGCACGAACCTGATCGACTTGATGAAGATGGGCGTCGAAACGCCGGCGCAATTGGTCGACATCACGCGGCTGCCGATGGCGCAGATCGAGGAATTGCCGGACGGCAAAGGACTGCGGATCGGTGCGCTCGCGAGGAATTCGGACGTCGCCGAGCACGCGCTGATCAAGCAGCGGTATCCGGTTTTAAGCGAAGCGCTTCTCGCCGGGGCCAGCCCGCAATTGCGCAACATGGCGACCGTCGGCGGCAACCTGATGCAGCGAACCCGCTGTTATTATTTTTATGACCCGGCGTTTCCGCAGTGCAACAAGCGGAATCCGGGAAGCGGTTGCGGCGCGCTCAACGGTTACAATCGTATCCACGCGATCCTCGGCCAAAGCGACCAGTGCATCGCGACAAATCCGAGCGACATGAACGTCGCGCTCGCCGCACTTGAAGCCGTCGTGCGCGTCCAGGGTCCGAACGGCGACCGCGAAATTCCGATCGCCGATTTTCATCGGCTACCGGGGAGCACGCCGAACGTCGATACAAACCTGAAAGACGACGAGCTGATCACGTCCGTCGATTTGCCGGCGACGCCGTTCGCGACGCGTTCGCATTATTTGAAAATCCGCGATCGCGCGAGCTACGCGTTTGCGATCGTGAGCGTCGCGGCCGCACTGGAAATCGATGCGAGCAAGAAAATCACCGCAGTGCGGATCGCGCTCGGCGGCGTGGCGCATAAACCGTGGCGGGCGCAAAAGGCGGAGCGGCAGCTCGTCGGCAAAACGGCTGACGAAAAAACTTTCCGCGCGGCCGCCGAAGCGGAACTCGCCGCCGCGAAAGGTTACGCGCACAATTCAATTAAAATCGAGCTGGCGAAGCGCAGCATTGTTCGCGCGCTGAACACAGTCGTTGGGATGACGGTATGAACGAGAATCCTTCCGCCTGGGGAGCGCGAGCGTCTCGCTCGTTGGTTTCGGCGTCCCGCCGAAACATGCTTTGCAGAAAAATTCGCGATGGCGAGACGCCATCGCCCACACGCGAGACGCGTGCTCTACCCAGGCACTACATATGAGCGCTGCGACAATTGGACCAGCGCGGAATCGGGTGGACGGCCGGTTAAAAGTGACCGGTGCAGCGAAGTATGCGGTCGAATTCACGTCGCCGAAATGCGCCTACGGCTGGACGGTGGAGAGCAACATCGCGAAGGGAAAAATCACCGCGATCGATACGAAAGCCACGCAGGCGGTGCCGGGAGTGCTCGCCGTGTTGACGCATTGACGCATCTCAACATGCCGAAGTTCGAAAGCCCGGCGAAGAAGGAGGAGCGCGGGCCCTCGAGTGGCATCCGGAACGAAGAACGTTTTCCGTTGAGCGACGACGGCGTGCATTACGCGGGGCAGTACGTCGCGCTGGTGGTGGCGGAAACGATCGAGCAGGCGCGCTACGCCGCGTCGTTGATCAAAATCAGTTACGCGCCGGAAGAACCGCTCCTGACGATGGAAGCCGCCGTTAAAAAATCGGAGCAGCCGAAGAAGAACAACGACGAGCACGTTCAACTGAAAAAGGGCGATGTCGATGCGGCGTTGAAGGATGCGAGCCTGGTTCGGATCGAGCAGACCTACATCACGCCGACGGAAACGCACAACCCGATCGAGATGTCGGGGACGATCGCGCACTGGGAGAGCGACAAGAAATTGACGATCTACGATGCAACCCAGTTCGTGAAAGGCGTGCAGAACATTCTCGCGCGCTCGTTCGGCCTCGAGCGGGAAGCGGTGCGGATCATTCGTCCATTCGTTGGCGGCGCGTTTGGCTGCAAGGGCGCGGTCTGGATGCACGTGCTGCTGGCGGCGATGGCCGCGAAGGTCGCGGGGGTGCCGGTGAAATTGCATGTCACGCGACGGAACATGTTCGTCGGCGCGGGACATCGGACGCCGACGCGTCAGACGTTATCGCTGGCGGCAACACGCGACGGGAAAATCCAGGCGATCAAACACGTCAGCGAAACACTCACGTCGCCAGTCGGCCAATTCACGGAATCGTGCGGCTCGCGCTCAACCGGTTTGATGTACGAAAGTCCGTCGATCCGGGTCGAGGAAACGGTTTATCCGGTCAACGTTTCCACGCCGACGTTCATGCGCGCGCCCGGCGAATGTCCGGGCACTTACGCGCTCGAATGCGCGATGGACGAGCTCGCGATCGCGTTGAAGATGGACCCGGTCGCCTTGCGGATGGAGAACCACGCCGACAATCATCCGACGAAAAATATTCCGTTCAGCGCCAAGCATCTGAAGGAAGCTTATCAACTCGGCGCGGAAAAGTTCGGCTGGTCGAAACGGAATCCTGAGCCGCGTTCGATGCGCGACGGTGATCTGCTCGTCGGCTGGGGAATGGCGACGGCGACTTATCCCGCGCACAAAATGAGCGCCGCGGCGAAAGTGATTTTGCGCGCGGACAACTCGGCGACGGTACAATGCGCGACGCACGATCTCGGGACCGGCGCTTACACGGCGCTTACGAGGCGCTTACGCAAATTTCTTCAGAACAACTCGGAGTTCCCTTCGAGAAAGTGACCTTCGAATTGGGCAAATCCGATTTTCCCTTCGGACCGGTGGCAGGCGGTTCGAATACGACCGGCACCGTGGGCACGGCGATTCACGAAGTCGCGGTTTTGTTGCACAGGGCGCTCGCGGAACTTGCGGTGAAAGATTCGAAGTCGCCGCTCTACAACGCGAAGCTCGACGATATCGCGTTGGTCAGCGAAGGCCGGATCGGGGTTGTGACGGACCAGGCGAAGTCCGACAGCTTCACCGAGATTCTGAAGCGCGCCGGCAAAGACTCCATCGAAGTGCAAAGCAAGGAAACGCCGCCCGAGCAGAGCAAGACGAATGCGTTTCAATCCTGGGGCGCGCATTTTGCCGAGGTGAAGATCGACCCGCTCCTGCCGCGCGTGCAGGTGACGCGCGTAGTAAGCGTGATGAATTGCGGCCGGATCGTGAGCGCGAAAACGGCGCGGAGCCAGATCATGGGCGGCGTGACGATGGGAATCGGGATGGCGTTGATGGAGGAAACTTCCTACGACCCGGCGACCGGTTTGCCGGTGACTCGCAATCTGGCGGATTATCACGTCCCAACGAACGCCGACGTTCCCGAGATCGACGTTTCGTTCGTCGGCGAACCGGATTTCAAATTCAATCCGATCGGCGCGCGCGGGATGGGCGAGATCGGGATCACCGGAATCGCCGCTGCGATCGCGAATGCGGTTTATCACGCACCGGGAAACGCGCTCGGGACTTGCCAATCACGCCGGACAAGCTGATCTAGCGCGAAGGAAGAGCGGTTTGTAAACCGCTGCTTGGGATTCGGCCCCAAAGTGAGTTTAGGAACGAGGCAGCTTAGGTCTTAGACGAGATGATGATTGATCAGAAGATGCATCACACAGAACCGATGTGTGCGCTGGATCCGCTGCTCCTCATCCCGCGGATCGAGTATGTGCAGGACATTCATGAGTTTGTCCTGGCGCAGGAGCGGCCATATTCGCTCGTCGTCCTGGACATGAAGAACTTTCATGTCGTCAATGATCTCTATAACTATGACACTGGGGACCGGGTGATCGCAGGCTTCATGCGCAATCTTCGCGCGTGGTTGCCGAAAGGCAGCATTAGTTTGCGTTTCCGGCATGGGGATGAGTTTTTGTTTTTTCTTCCGCTGGAGCACGCGGCAGCGGCGAAGCTCTTCGAATCCTTCCGCAAGCATTGTGAAGCAACTCCGGCGCTGACTATGGAAAGCGGTCAGCTGATAATTGTTTCGTATCGATTTGCGGTCATCGAGTTGATACAAGCGGAGAAGATGGAGGCGATGTTATTGCGAGCGGAGAAAGCTTTGCGGGAAGTTAAGGGACAAGGCAGTCCGCGTGGCTAGCTAGGGATGAAATGAGTCCCGAGAATACTGAGTTACTCAAGGTCATCCTGGGCTTTCTCGGGAAGATCGCCTACCCGCTGATCCTGGTGCTGTTTCTAATTCTCTTTCGCCGGGAGATCGCGAGCCTCGGGAGGATGTTGCTCGACTTTGGACAGAAAGTCACCGGTGGGATCGAGCGCGGTGACCTAGCGCTGAAGTACGGCGATTGGTCTGTTGAAGCATTGAAGAAGGTGCGGAGCGAAAACCTAGACTCGGCGGCGCGCACCATCCAAGAACTTCTCTCGCCGGCAGCTCCCCTCGCCCTCGGCTATGCGGATAATTTCCTGGGAGGCTTTATTATAGGCGACTCTGGGTGCTTTAGGTATGAGCGCTCGGATGAACTAAGACAGTATCGGATGGCGGACATATTTACCGTTTATATTCCGCGGACGCTGGAAGACATTGAAAGCACCTCGCAAAGTTTGGTGCACGATGTCTACGGGAATGCCCGCGCTAAAAATATTTCGATACAGTCTAAGTATGGGCGGGCCTTCACGGGCTTTGCGGTGCTGCATGAGGGTACGCTTTACCCGGTGGATGTGCCGAAGACACTGACCTCGATCCAGCATGTCTTTAATTTCCGCGGAGACCAGTTGCGTATCGGCGGAATGAAGGCGGAGGACATCAAGCGGCTGGAGGAACAGAACCTGACCGATTTTGCCAATATCGTGAAGGAAAGGACGAAAGCGCTCCAACAGTCCGGCTGTATCCGGGTGGTGCGAAAAAGCGAGGCGCTTTTTTCGGAGCATCCGTAGGCGGAGGCATTCACAGTGGCTTTCGAATCGAACAATAAATCGCCGATATATGCGCGGCGAATTTCCGCAATCGGAATCACGAGAATGGCGGCCGCGATCGCGCACGCGGTTTATCACGCGATTTGCCAATTACGCCGGACAAGCTGATCTAGTAAGCGACGGGCGACCGCCTCATCGCCCTTTGGTTCGCCATGAGCGAAATCGCCATCACCGTCAACGGCGCGAAACGCGTCGTGAATGTAGAGGAGGACACGCCACTGGTCTGGGTGTTGCGCGACACGCTTTCGCTGACCGGGACGAAATTCGGCTGCGGCGTCGGTGTCTGCGGCTCGTGCACGGTGCTCGAGAACGGAAAAGCAGTGCGCTCGTGTCAGATTCCGGCGAGCGAAGCGAAAGGGCGCAGCTTCACGACGATTGAAGGACTTTCCAAGGAGGCGAACCATCCGTGTCAGCGCGCCTGGCTCGAGGAAGACGTTGCGCAATGTGGTTACTGCCAGCCGGGAATGATTCTTACCGCGTGCGGACTTTTGCGCGATCACCCGAATCCGACGGACGCCGAAATCGACAGCGCGATGTCGGACTCGGTCTGCCGCTGCGGAACTTATCCGCGGATGCGGAAAGCGATCTACCGCGCGGCGACTTTGATGCAGGAGAAAAAATCATGATCGCGACGCGGCGCACATTCTTGAAAACGGCCGCGCTCGGCGGCGCGTCGCTCGTCATTGGGTTCGATGGCCGCCGGCTCTTTGGCGCCGAGAAAAAAGACGCGGCGTCATTCAAACCGAACGGATGGGTGAGGATCGACGAAGACGGCACGGTCACATTGACGATCAGCAAATCGGAGATGGGCCAGGGCGTGCGCACTTCGCTCGCCATGATTCTGGCTGACGAACTGGGCGCCGACTGGTCGCGCATCAAGATCGTGCAGGCATCGCCGAATGCGGAATTCAAAGATCTCGGCACCGGTGGCAGCGGCAGCATGGAAGATGGCTGGGCGATGCGCCCGGCGACAGCAGCAGCGCGGGCGATGCTCGTGTCCGCGGCGGCAACGCGCTGGAGGGTTTCGCCTAACGAGTGCAAGACGGAATACGGCGTCGTCGTGCACGGAGCGACCGATCGACGATTGGAGTCGGCGCATTAGTGGCGGAGGCGGTAAAGCTGCCGATACCAAAAGACACGTCGCTCAAGGCGCCCGCCGATTTCAAAATCATCGGTCAGCGCACAGCGCGCATCGATGGTCGCGACATCGTCACAGGCCGCGCGCATTACGGCATCGACACCAAAGTTCCGGGAATGCTTTACGCGTCGGTCGAACGTCCACCGTTTCGCGGAGCGACGCCGAAGAAGATGAACGAAAGCGCGGCGCGCGCCGTTCGCGGTGTGCGGTCCATCGTGCAGACCCAGCGCGGCGTCGCTGTCGTGGCGGAAAATACCTGGGCAGCAATGAAAGGTCGCGTAGCACTGGCAATCGAGTGGAGCGAACCCTCAGCGGACGCGTTCGATTCCGATGTGCACGCGAAGAAATTGGAAGAAGCGGCACGCGCGCCGGCAAACATCACGCGGAAAGAAGAAGCGCCCGCCGACACGCCGCCGGTCGCGCGCACAATCGATGCGATTTATTCCTATCCGTTCTACGCGCATGCGCCGGTCGAAACGATGAACTGCGTCGCCGATGTGCGCGACGATCGCTGCACCATCTGGGCGCCGACGCAGGCGCCGAACCGTTTGCAGAAGCAGGTCGCGACTTTGCTCGGCACGACGCCGGAAAAGGTCGAGGTCAACGTCACTCTGATCGGCGGCGGGTTCGGTCGGCGGCTCGCGGTCGATTATGCGCTCGAGGCAGCCGAAATTTCACGCGCGGCCCAAGCGCCAGTACAAGTGCTTTGGTCGCGGCCGGACGACACGAAGCACGGACATTTTCAGGCAGCGTCCGCGCATTTTCTGTTGGTTGGATTGGACTCGCACAACAAACCAGTTAGCTGGAAACACACGAAGGCCGGATCGTTTCATAATCTCTCCACGATCGAACCGGAGAAGTTGCGCGACGCGGCGTGGTATCGCGGTTGGTCGTGGGGCGTCTACGATTTTCCCTATGTGATGCCGGGGATCGAGACCGGTTATGTGCCGGTGGATTTGCCGGTGTTGCACGGTCCTTGGCGCTCGGTGTTTGCACCCTCGAGCATTTTCGCGCGCGAATGTTTCATCGATGAAGTCGCGCATGAATGCGGCGCTGATCCGCTCGCGTTTCGCCTCCAGCTCTTACAAGGCGCCGACACGTTCACGATCGGCAACGACACCTACGATCGCCGTCCGCTTCGCCGCGTTTTGGAGATCGTGCGCGACAAGTCCGAGTGGACGAAGAAAGCCGGCAAGCGACATGGGCGCGGCGTGGCGTGCAATATTTACGATGGCCGGACGCACATCGCCTACGTGGTCGATGTCGCGGTCGATGAAAGCGGGAACGTCAAGGTGGAGCGCGTGGTGGCGGCAGTCGATTGCGGCCTGGTCGTCAATCCAATCGGAGTCGAACAGCAGATCGAAGGCGGAATCATCTGGGGCATTTCGTCTGCGCTGAAGGGGCACATTACCTTTAAGAACGGGGCGGCCCAACAATCGAACTACCGCGATTTCGAAGTAGCACGGATGAAAGACGCACCGAAAATCGAAGTGCACATCGTGGCGAGCGATCGACAACAGCCATCCGGAATGGGCGAGCCGCCCGTGCCGCCGATTGTTCCGGCGATCGTGAACGCCATTTTCGCCGCGACCGGGAAACGGATTCGCCGATTGCCAATTTCGCCCGAGGAATTGAAGGCAACGTAATGACGTATCGCGACGATTTCGGTCTGGGGAGCGCACGCGCCTCGCGTGCTGGTTTCGGTGCCCTCGCCGAAACAATCGTTTTGCTTGCGTCCGGAAAAGTTCGGGATCGCGAGGGCGCGATCGCCAGCACGCGAGGCGCGTGCGCTCCCCAATGAGAGAAATTCGCGACATCCTTCGGCTCTTCGAGGCGCATCGCGCGGAACCGCTGGCGCTCGCGACACTCGTGACCGCGCGCGGCTCGAGTTATCGCCGGCCCGGCGCGCGGATGCTGATTTGCGCTGATGGAACAACGGCCGGCTCGCTGAGCGGCGGTTGTCTGGAAGAAGAAGTTGCGCGGCGCGGATTGGAAATCCTTCGCGGCGCGCCGCCGGAGTTGCTGAGTTTCGACACGCGATTGCGGTTCGGTTGCAACGGCAGCATCGACATTTTCGTCGAGCGGTTACGCGACGATTTTCTGCCTCAACTCGCTGAAAATTTTTCAGAGCGTCGAATTTGCCGCGCTCTCACCATCTTCGCCGGCGAAGATTTGGGCACGCACCTGGTTCGATCGGACACGCCAGTTCCCGCTGGCGCTTTCGCGCACGAAATCGAACCGGCCATCCGGCTCGTGATTTTCGGCGAAGGACCAGACAGTGCACCGTTGCGCGCGTTCGGGGAGATTTTGGGCTGGGAAATTTTTGAGATCGATGAGCCAGGAAATCTGGCGGACCGCGTCGACAACCGAACGGCGGCGATCGTGAAGTCGCACAACTACGGGCGGGATTTCGCAGCGCTTTGTGTGCTACTGAAACTCGAACTGCCGTATGTCGGTTTGCTCGGGCCGCGCAAACGCCGCGACCAATTGCTCAACGCGGTGCTCGACGAAGGGATCACCCTCGATGCGGAACTGTTCGCGCCGGCCGGTCTCGATCTTGGCGCGGAAACGCCGGAAGAACTGGCGCTGGCCCTTGTCTCCGAAATCCAGGCGGTGTTCGCCCGGGCCAGCGCTGAATCGTTGCGCGATCGCAAAGCGCCGATTCACGGATGGAACATCGCGAGCCGTCGTGTCCGAGCTGAAGTGAACGAATGCGCAACGTCGGCGCCGTAGTCCTGGCGGCGGGCGGATCGTCGCGACTTGGCCGCCCGAAACAGTTGCTAACGTTCGGCGGAGAAACGCTCGTGCGACGCGCCGTTCGCGCCGCCGCCGAAGCCGGATGCGATCCCGTGATTGTGGTCGTCGGAGAAACGAGTGAAACCAGTGACACGATTCGGTCAGAACTTGCTATACGTGATTCACGTATAGCGTCTTTCCCCGCGCCGGGAAATGAGGTGCGGGCGATGATTGTGGAAAACGGCGAGTGGCGGAAGGGAGTTGGGACGTCGATTCGCCGGGGGTTGCGAGAGCTCCCCGGATTTGTTGACGCCGTTGTGCTGCTCGCGTGTGACCAGCCTTTTATTGACGCTTCGGTCGTCGGCAGGCTGATCGCGGCGCGGGAGGAAGGCGGCCGGCCGATGGTGGCTTCATCTTATGCGAGCACGCTTGGTGTCCCGGCGTTGTTCGATCGCTCATGTTTCGAAGAATTGTTGGCGCTTCCCGATGATTCGGGCGCGAAAAGGCTGATCACGAATCGGCCTGACGATGTTTTTCCGGTCGCGTTCGAGCGCGGCGCTATCGACGTCGATACGCCGGAAGATTTTGCGCGCCTGACGAGGAAGTCGGACTAGATTGGCTCATGGCTGATGTGACAATCGAGATCATTGAGAACGGGCCCTACATCGTGACGGGGCAGGTGGAATTGAAAGACGACGACGGGAATGTTTATCCGGCAAAACAACGGATGGCGCTCTGCCGCTGCGGCGCGTCGACGACGAAACCGTTTTGCGACGGAACGCATTCCAAGATCGGCTTCCAGGCCGCCGAACGAGCTGTGCCAGAATCGAAAGAGCGCTAGAACTCCACCGACACGCCGGCGTAACCGGTGCGGCGCGGGGCGGGGTCGATCAATCCGTTCAGGAACACGCGCGAATAATATTTTTCGTCCCCGAGGTTCGAGATGCCGCCGAAGAGCCGCACATTCTTTGACAGATAAACTTCGGTCGAAAAATTAAAGACGGTATAGGCCGGGATAACCGCCGGCACCAGGATGGCCGCGCCCGTCGCGGTCGCCGGATTCGGACGGTTGTTATCGGCCCAGAACTGATCGGCCACATGGACGCCAGAGACGCTGATCCGGAAACATTTTTCCTTTTGGAAGGTGATGCCGCCTTTCCAGATGAAGTCGGGCGAGTAAGCGGGTTCGTTGCCGACCAATGTCTGGGTGGTCCCCGGAATGAGAACCTGGCTTTCGGTAAATTCAGCATCGAGACATTGGAAATTACTGAAGACGATGAGTTGCAAAGGATGCGCGGGCGGCGGGACCGTGACGTCCTTGCCCGACTTCGCGTCAGTCGTCGTAGGCGATGAGCTGATGTCGTGCTGGAACGGCGCCAGCAGATCGTAAGAAAATTCGGTCTCGATACCGCGATGGCGCGAGTTGCCGGAGTTCTGAACGAAGAAAAGCGTGTTGCTGCCGGCAACATTGATGTTCTCCGTCCGGTTCTCGAATTCCATCCAGAATAGGCCGACGTCGTACCAAAAGCCTTTGATTGGCGTGCCGTGAACGCCCAGCTCGATGTCGAGCGACCGGAACGGATCGGGCAGCGGCTGGCCGAACGGAATTGTGCGCGAAGTGCCGGCGATATCGAAAAAGCGGGTCGGCCGCCAGCCGCTGCTCGCGTTGAAGTAGGTCTCGTTGCCTTTGCCGAAATCGTTGCCGAGTCCGATTCCCCAGAGCGGAATCCAATGGTCGGCGCTAATCGTGTTCGGCCCGATATTCTTCGAAGTCGCGGCCAGCGGCGGGCTCAGCCAGGGCGCGGCAGCGGAATCCACTTGGACGTTTTCATGGTCGAGCCGGAACGACGGAACGATGTGGAAGCTGCCAATTCGAATCAGGTCTTCGACGAAGAACGCTTGGTAATCAGCCGTGCGATCCTGGTTGAGAGTCGCGCCGATATCTGTGGGGACACCGTTGATGACCAGAATGGTATCGGCTTTGGATCCGCGAGGGGCGTAGAGAAAATTCGGTCCGAAATTGGCGAGGGTTAGACCATTAGGCGTGTTGATGTTCGTGTTCTGCAATGTGTAACGCTGGAAAGGCGCTTCGCCGTGATAAACCACGCCGCCGAAAGTGAGCGCGCTGCCCTTGAACATCGTGCCTTCGCCCCACTTCTTGCGGAAACGCAAATCGAGTCCGCCGTTGTTGAACTCTTCGTAACCGAACGTCGTGCTCGTCGGAAGCACGGTAGGATTGAGTGATGTTGCCGGGCCGAGGTTGTTGGCGCTGCGCGAATCGATGTCCTGATGGGTGAACCAACCCTTGGCCTGCATCAGCCAGCCGTCACCGAGATTCGCTTCCCAACGCAATACGAAATTGTAACGGTCCACCCAGTTTTCGTTGTAGGGCGTGGTCGAAAAATCCTGGTCGTTGTTGAACTGCGCGAGCGTGAGCTTTCCCGGGTCACCGCCGTTGAAGCGGCTCGCGTGAACGTCGAACGCGATGAGATTATTTTCGTTAGGCCGATAACCAAGATAACCGTTCGCCTGCCAGAGATCGTACTGGCCATTGTTCCGCTGGCCGTCATACGTCTGGTAATCCGCATCGAGCCGATACTCGAGCGGACCCGATCCGTCCTGGACTGACGCGTAGCTATTATAGAATCCATTCGGGCCTCCGGTCTGCTCGAAGTATCCGCCCAACGGCGTTCCCGGCACGGGATGCCTGGTCACGAAATTCACCGCCGGCGCCGGCTCGGGTCCGTAGAGAAGGCTGTTGCCGCCGCGGATGAATTGAATCTCACTGACGCTCTGCGGCACCGGCTGGTAATAGAGAGTCGGGAAACCGATCCATTCCGCCATTAGCGGCAAACCATCCTGAAGGAAGAGCGTGTATTCGGATTCCTGCGGATTACCGAGGCCACGATAACTGTAATTGTATTGGCCGGGACTCTGTTGTTCCGAAACCACGAGGCCGGGCGCCTTGGTAAATAATTGCTGGAGGTTATTGGCCTGGACCGGCGGTTCCTTGTCCAGATGGATGACGGTCGCCTTTTTCGTGACGGTGACTTGCGTCTCCGAAACTTCACGCATGATGTGCTCAAGCTTCGGGCGGGTGTCATCGTGAGGATGCGGCGTGCTCACTGGCTCGGCGGTAACAACGATGCGGCTCTCGGCTGCTTGCTGGGCTTGAATGGAATTGCTAAACGCCAGCACGGTAAAACCGACGGTGGCGCTGATGAAAAAACGAAACGGAACTCTCATGACTGAATTCTGCGTTGTTAGCTGTGGTCTAGGTTAAGGTTCCGCGATCGGCATTCGTCACCGATTGCGGGTTGAGGCAGGGGCTTCTGCCTGGGGAGCTTCGGGACCGCCGAAGAGCATTGAAAAGACAACGAACACGGACGCACGCGGCGAGTCGTCCGTCACACCGAAGAGAGGCGAGACGTCCAGCCGCGTATTTTTTGAAGGCTTCCACGCGACAGTCGGACCGATCACACAGCGATAGGATGGGCTCTCGTCGCCCTCGCGAATCCCAGCATCGGTGAAGGAAGTAAATTGCATCTCCGCGCCGACCTTCAGGCGTTCGTGCGGCAAGATGACTGGGAACATGATGCTCTGGGCGAATCCGATTTCGCGACCGCGATCGCCGCCCACCTCCTGCTCGAAAAACCCATTTAGCGCCCATTCGGCCTTGTTGCTGAAATCCTGGGCGAGCAGCAATCGCACTTCGACCGCGTCCGGTAGCGGCATGTGTTCATCGAGAAACTCTTGTGCTTCGCCCGGTCCCATTTTCTCCGGCGGACCTTCATCATGGAGAATGTCGCCGATGCCGAATTTGTATTCGACGAAGACCGTCGGGTTTAGCGGGATCTTGTTCCAATCGGCCAACGCATAGCGGCCTTCGATGCTAAAGGAACGCTCTTGCGTCACGCCACGGTGATGTTCGATCGAGTTTTCGAATGCGATCCCGAACCTGGCCGGCAGTCCGATTTCCACTTCCTGCGTCAGCATGTGATCGGGCTGATTAAAACGGAGCGCATCGCCCTGGTAGATCAGGCCCGCGAAAACGGAGCCCGGTGGCAAGACGTACGCTTGCGTCAGGTTCGAAAAACGGCTTCGGGAAAAATCAGGTGTCGCTCCGTATGAGCTCGGAACTTCCTCGCCGGTCACGACGATCCGATCATCTTGCGCCGTCTGCGCAATAAGAGATGACGCCGGAGCAAACCCGAATAACCCGATCGCGATAAGCGCTGGGAAAAGTCGAGAACTGGCAGCCTGAAAAAACACGGGCGCGAGTGTTACGAATTTGTAATCTGGAAGGCAAGTCTTTTCTTTACCGAATTGTAATGTGAGAAAACGGTCCATTCTTGCCACTGGCCGCGGTGGTCGCTACCGGTAGAACCATTGAAGATCGCTAGTTTATTTTTCGCAGCTTTCCTCGCCGCGAATCTTTCGGCAGCGGAAATCACCGTGCATGCCGCCGCCAGTTTGACAGACGCGTTGAAAGAGATCGGCGCTTCGTTCGAAAAACAGAGCGGAGATACGTTGCGGTTTAACTTTGGCGCCTCCAGCACGCTGGCCCGGCAAATCGAAGAGGGCGCGCCCGGCGATCTCTTTCTCTCCGCGGATGAAGCGAAGATGGATGGCCTGGAAAAAAAGGGGCTTCTCGTTCCAGGAACGCGGCGCAGTTTGCTCTCCAATCTTCTGGTGATCATCGTGCCTGTCGACGCGCAGGAAATTCCCAAATCCGCGGCGGAATTGACGAAGCCGGAATACAAAAAAATAGCGGTGGCGGAACCGGCGACGGTGCCGGCGGGGATTTACGCGCGCGAATATTTGCAACGGCTCGGGATTTGGGACGCGCTCAACGGTAAGCTCGTGCCGACCGAAAATGTTCGCGGCGCGCTGGCGGCGGTGGAAAGCGGCAATGTCGAAGCCGGCTTTGTTTATAAAACCGATGCGCTTGTTTCCAGGAAGGTGAAGATCGCTTTGGAAATCGCCAGCGATGGAGGGCCCAAGATCTCTTATCCATTCGCGGTCTTGAAATCGTCTAAGGACGCGGAGCGGGCGAAGAAGTTGGCCGACTATCTCGGCGGTCCGGAAGCGCGCGCGACGTTTCTGAAGTTCGGTTTCACCTTCGCGCGTTAGCCCATTCCGATGACGAGCGAAGCGTGGCGAGTCGTATTTTTCACGCTTGAGACTTCGGCGCTGAGCACGGTTGTCATTCTGCCGTTCGGGATCGCGATCGCGTGGTTGCTGGCCCGGCGGGATTGGCCGGGAAAAACCATCGTCGAAACGTTGGTCATGCTGCCGCTGTTCGTGCCGCCGGTGGCCACCGGGTTGATTTTGTTGATGCTTTTTGGGCGGCACGGCGCGTTGGGCGCGATCCTCCAACGCGGTCTGGGCATCGACGTCGTTTTCACGTGGCGCGCCGTCGTGGTTGCGGGAGCTGTCATGTCGTTTCCGCTTCTGGTCCGCAGCGCGCAGACCGCGTTTCAGGAAGTGAATCGCCGCTTCGAAGACATCGCGCGCACGCTTGGTTCGAAAGAATGGCGCGTCTTTCGGACGATCAGCCTGCCGCTGGCGGCGCGCGGAATTGTCGCGGGAGCGGTGCTCGCGTTCGCCCGCGCGATGGGTGAGTTCGGCGCCACCGCGATCGTCGCGGGAATGATTCCGCGTCGGACAATGACGATCTCACTCGCGATCTATCAAAATATTCAGCTGGGTCACGACGCCGATGCGCTGCCGCTTTTGGCTGTCTCGATCGCCATTGTTTTTCTCGCCGTCTTTTGCGGACAGATGATTTCCCGAGGTAATCGCCGGCGATGAGTCTGCAACTACAACACGTTCGCTTTGCGCTCTCCCGGTTCGATCTGGAAATCGATACGACGTTCGATCGCGCGATCGTCGGTATTTTTGGCCCGTCCGGCGCGGGGAAAACCATTCTGCTCGAATTGGTCTCGGGCCTGCGCCGGCCCGACTCCGGCACGCTGACCTTGGACGACGCCATTCTGTTCGATGCGAACACCTCGAAGAATCTTCCCCCGCGCTGTCGAAAAATCGGATATGTGCCGCAGGACCTCGCGCTGTTCCCGCACCTGAACGTCCGTGCGAACTTGATCTACGGCCACCGGCCGTCGTCCGCGGCGAACGGTCTGTTCACTCTGGAACATGTCGCCGCGGTGATGGAGATAACATCGCTGCTGGATCGCGATGTCACGACTCTCTCGGGCGGCGAACAGCAACGCGTCGCGTTTGCCCGCGCCATTCTTTCCGCGCCGCGCTTGCTCCTCCTGGACGAGCCGATGAGCAGCCTCGATTCCCGTTTGAAGCAGCGCCTCGTTCCATTTCTTCTCCGCATTCGTGATGAATTTCATATCCCGCTCATCTACGTCACGCACGACGCCGGTGAGCTCACGTCGCTTTGCGACGAAGTCCTCCTGCTCGAGCGCGGCAGAATTACCGGGCGCGGCTCGCCGGCTGAGATCCTAAGCGCGGCGCGTCCGTGACCGGAGGGCTGGGAAAGCTGAGTGTCACCGTTGTTCCATGGCCGGGTTCGCTTTCGATCTGCGCGGTGCCGCCGTGTAAATCCATGATTGATTTCACGAGCGCGAGCCCGAGGCCGACGCCTTCCGAGCTGCGCGAAGGATCGACTCGATATAAACGATCGAACACGCGGGGAAGATGTTCCGGCGCGATTCCGCAACCGGTATCTTTAACGGAGACCGTCGAATCGCCGATCGAAATCACGATCGATCCCCCGGCGGGCGTATAGTGCACGGCGTTTTCGACGAGGTTGGTTACCGCGCGGCTGAACAACATTTCATCGGCCATGAACGTGCCTTCGCCCTCGCAACGAATCGTCAGGTTTTGCTCCTCGGCAATCGGCTCGAAAAACGCCGCGATTTTCTCGACCACGGCGCGGCCATTAAAGGAAATCCGTTGGAGATAACCTTCCGCTGCTTCGGTCCGCGCCAGGAAAAGCAAGTTGTCGACGATCTGGCCCAGGTGCTGGCACTCGGCGATGGTCGATTCAATTACTTCGCGATACTCCTCTGCAGAACGCGAACGCGTCAGTGCGACTTCGGCTTCGCCGCGAATATTTCCGACAGGCGTGCGGAGTTCATGCGCGATGTCCGCCGAGAATTGCGATAGCCTAACGAATGAATCTTCGAGTCGCGCCAGCATGTCGTCGAAGGCGACGGCGAGCGGCTGAAGTTCGCGCGGCCAGCCGACCGCGGCGACGCGCTCATGCAGTTGCTGTGGGCCGACGCGTTTTAGCGCGCGGGTCATCTCTTTCAGGGGGCGCAGGCCGCGCTTCGTTACGCTCCAGGCAATGATGGCAGATGCAGCGACCGCGAGCGCGAGAACCGCGGCCAGCAGCATCGCGAATTGTTTCATGAACGAATCGTCGGCCGTCCGATCCTGCGCGACCTGGACGGTGAAACGGTCGGTCGCGGTTTGCTCTTCGCTCGTAATGAGCGAAAACAAACGGCCGCTGCTGTGAAAATCTTTCGGCGTTTTCGCGTCGGCAAAAACGGCAGTGGGCAGGAGCGCGGTCATTCCCGGCGTTTCCGCGGTGACGCGCTTGGTCGAATCGATAATGCGTACCCAATAGGCGGCACGCTCGCCGGCCCGGACGCTTTTCAATTCCTCGGTCACGACATTAATGCCGCCCGGCGCGCTTAAGTCGGCTCGGACGGCGGCGACCTTGTCGGCCAACACTTCATTGTCCTCCTCGAACGCGTGCCGGACGACGATCCAGTAAAGTGCGCCCAGGCCGCACGAGAGAAGGAACGCCCCGGCTAGCGTGAAGAGCAGGACGAGCTGCGACGCGATCGAGCGCGGTTCAGCCGGCTTTGAGGACATAACCCGCGCCGCGCACGGTGTGGATGAGCTTGGGCTGGAATGGATCGTCCACTTTCGCCCGCAACCGCCGCACCATTACGTCCACGACGTTCGTGTTCGTGGCGAAATTGATGTCCCAAACATGCGACGCGATCTCGGCCCGGGAAATGACCTGGCCCGCGGAACTGACCAGATGCGCGAGGAGAAGAAATTCTTTCGCGGTCAGATTAAGCGCGTTGCCGGCGCGTTTCGCCTTGTGCCGGC
>Ga0307470_10000179_pt1 | contig 43842 bp, 62 predicted proteins | sample atmos_gasesAM3C__FD_204565 | JGI IMG/M metagenome (GOLD analysis project Ga0307470, IMG submission 204565) | Hardwood forest soil microbial communities from Morgan-Monroe State Forest, Indiana, United States - atmos_gasesAM3C_05 | ecosystem: Environmental > Terrestrial > Soil > Temperate forest... | reverse complement strand
AGCGAATCTCTTGGATCGCGATGACCTGTGACGGCGTGACCGGGATGCCGGTGTTGGCGTCAGTCATGTCGTAGCCGCTTATGGCTGGGTTGTAAACCAGCTCCAAGTCCTGCATGGAGTAGAGGCCACCGACACCACCGAGGTCGTCCATGTCCTCGTTGATCGCGCGCTGGATCATAAAGGGAGAGAACTTAGGCATCGCTTCCGCCACCATGCCGTCCGCATGGGGAGCAGCAATGGTGCCGTCAATGCCCCTGTCACACACCGTGATGGTGTTGCCCTGTGTCTCCCACACGCGAACGTGCTCCAGCTCAATAGCCACGATGGCACCACGGTTGGTTGCAGCGCCGAGCTGATAATGCATGGGGATAGTGGTTGTCAAGTTGTCGATAGCGCCTTGGAGCCGATTCAACTGGGGCACCTGGTTCTGGTACAGGTGCGTCCGCACCTCGTTAATGAGGTCGGAGAGGGTCGGGGAGGGACCGAGGCTGGGTGGGTTCGGTGGGCCGAGAACAGGCATGGCGTTATCCTAGACCGCCTGAGCCTGGAAGGCGAAGTCGGCAACGGTGCCAGTGAAAATCACCTTCCAGTTTTTGGGAATGCGGTACTGCACCTGGACACCGATCACCCCCGTTCCTGGTGTCATCAGGGAGTTCTCTGCTCCTGTGCTTGGGCCAGTGGTCAGCGTGTAGGTGGCAGCTGTCGTGCACTTGATGGACAGCAGACAGTCGGAGGTGCTCAGGGGGGTGAAGGCAGATCCAGTAGTTGGGGCAGGGGTGCTGAGAGCAAAGACCCCGCTGCTGTTAGAGCGCAGACCTGTGCCTGCCACAGTATTCCAGTTAGTGCCATCAAAGCGCAGCACAATACCAGCAGCCGCAGGGAGCTGGGTCGTGTCAATGCTGCCACTTGCCGCGGCCAACGTCACCGACACTGATGAGTTGTTGTAGACATACTGAAGCTGGCCGGTAACAAAGCTGGTCGTGCCTATTGTGAGCGTTCCATTTGCCGTGGATCCCGTGAGGTTCTGCACGATAGTGGTGTAAAGCGTGGTCGCTGGGAGCGAGGCCGTGCTGGTGGAAACGTACCCGCCAATAGCGCGGTCCAACTGCTTCCACTTACCAGCAACCGTGGCCGTTCCATCACACTCAAACTCCACGACCACATATCCCCCGCTCGGTGGGGACACGAACGGAGTGGACAGTACCCAGTTAGAGGAGAACGACACGGTACCCATCGCGCCGCCAGAGTCGTTACGGATAATAAACCGCTGACGCGTACCCGGCAAGGTGTTGACTGGAGTGCCCGACCCCAAGCCACCAGGACCAGGCACGCCGAGGGTGAAGTTGGTGGCATCAGTCACGCTGATGATGATGGTGGTCGCCGCGCCGATGTCGGGGTTGATCGTGCCGCCACCGCTCTGGGTGACGAGGAGGGTGGATGTCTTTTTGTCAATCCGCAGCAACCCTGTGGCCGAACCGTTGTAGTTGACCATCGCGTTGCCGGTCGAGCCGCCTGTCCAGCCGCCGCTCATCACGGTGGCTTGCGGGTCATAAGAAACGTGGTTGTCTATGGTGACTGCCGAGTTGGCATTGAGCAGCCGCGTGACGTTGTAACCAACCACGTTGGATACTGCGTGTCCACCAGAGGCCAGGAAGTCCACACCGTAACCAGGCTGATTACGGTGGTAAACCAGCACGCCCTCTACGGCGCAGTAGCTACCACCGAACTGAAGCGGCGCCTTTGTCTGTGCTGCCGTCCATGAAGTAGTGACGAGGATGTTCTGATAGCGGTCGTGCACGCCGCTCATGTTAGGGATGACGGTGGTGTTGGTAGAGGCCAAGTCGATCCACACATTGCTGAACGAACACTCGCGTTGGTAGCCGGTCTGTGCCGAGAAGCTGATGCCGTTACCGAGGCTGCGGTGTGACTGAAGGTTCTCTGCCTGCATCGCCTTAATAGCACCGTCATTAGACAACACACCACTGGTATCACGGGCAGTCATTCCACTGATGCGTGACCCGAGAATGTTTGCCAACTTGGCCGTAGTTCCAATAGTGGATCCGGCACTCATGTGGATGTCAGACAGGTAGAGGTCTATGTGGTCATTGCCAAATGCTCCATCGAGATACACGGCGTGAGCTGGCGCTGACCCAGTCGTCTGGCCAACCGCGTCATTAGCCATGACTGATTCATTGAAGTTGCCGCGCACTCCATCGACGTGTAGCGCCTCTGTCCACCCACCAACCACCCCACACCACATATTGACGCAATCAAGATTCTTAATCCAGTTGGCATAAGCGCGGCCCAGTCCTGGGGTCGAGGGCACTAGCCAGCAGTTCGCTGCCGCCACCCCAGCCGTGGCAGCAATGTCTACTAGCAACGAGTTGGCGATTGTATAGTTGCCCGAGGAGGTGCCAGATGCATTGGCTGACATCGTTGCCTGAGTGGCACTCTGTACCGACAAGATGGTGGTGTTCGACGGAATGTTGGTGCCACTAATGACGCGCCCAACATCTTGCTGAGTGAACTGCAAGGTAGCGGCTGACGTAAAGGTCGGGCTGCCGTTGGCGATTGTGACATCAGCAGCAGCCGCTACACGCTGTGCTAACAGCGCTGAGATATAAGCCACCTGGTAGTTGTTAGTTGTGTACTGACCTGAGCCAGTAACCCGCACGCTATCTCCAACGGTTGCCACTGCATATAACGTGGGCGAGTTGATAATGACCGCACCGTTTTGCACCACAGCGTCCGTACCAGCCGTAACGTGGTTGGTAAAGAAGCGGTTCCAGGTGTCAACCAAGACGCCGATCATCAGCCCATTAGGCTGCACGTTCTCCACATAGTTGTGGTCGCCATTGATGTAAACGGCACACGCCAACGACCGCCCAGCCTGCCCGCGCGCTCCACCGGGCAATCCCGTGAGCGGCACACCCATGACGCCTGTGGTGCCCGTGTATTGCACCTTCAAGTCTGCCACCAGGCAGCCGCTAGTCGCTACTGCTCCGTTGGATGATTGATCGTAGATGTCGATAGCGGGGTAGACCCCATACGCCTGGAACGTCAGGGTGACACCTGTCCCGGCACCACTTGGGTTATTGGAAAGGGTCAGCGCAGTACCGGCGCAAGTCGTGACAATCGTGTTGATGGGGATATTCGTGCCGGTGACAAGTTGGCCCGCCTGGATGTTGGCGTTGGATCCACTCAGCGTCACCGGGTTAGATGTGCCTGTCCAGGTGGCCGTCTGGGTGGTCACGGTTTGCAGCGAGTACCCAACGTTGATGATCGTGCCAGACCCCTGACCAAACAGGGACGTATTGGCTGGCATGATGATACTGGCAGTGAGGTTGTAGGTGCCCTCGGCCAGCACTACCCGACCCGTAGCTGCCGCTGTGAGCGCTGTGTTGATGGTGGTTTGATCCGCGGTGCCAGTGCAGGTGTAATCAGCAGACGCCTTGGCGGCAGCCGTGCTGTTGGAAGCAGCAACGAGAATGTCAAACGGGTTTTGAATGTTGGCCGATGTCAGCCCGGTGACGCGCCCCTTGGCATCAATGGTGATGACAGGCGTCACGGTGGCGGAACCAATAGGTCCGGTAGCACCAGGTCCAGCAGCCGCGAGGGTCGGGCTCGGATAGCTGCCAGCCAAATCACCACTAGCAGAACCGTTCGGCGCGCGCGAGTTGGTAACCGAAGCGTCCGTTGCAGACAGGGGTCCGGTGCTTCCCGCTCCTACTGTTGGGATGTCAGCTGCGGCAGCTGCCGATACAGCCGTGCCGTTGCCTTTGAGTATGCCCGTGACCGTGGTGGAGATGGTGATGGCGGGCGTTGTGGTCGCCGTAGCAACTGATCCAGCAAACCCGTTCGCGGTCACGACTGAGGCTGATGTAACGGTGCCTGATCCACCAGCAGTGATCGCGGTAGAAGTCAGCGCGGTTACGCGTCCCTGTGCGTCGATGGTCACGGTAGCGACGTGAGTGGCATCACCGATGGGACCAGTGGCTCCGGGGCCGGTGTTCTTCAGCGTGGCTGCTGCGCCGGAAGTCGTGACATCCCCCGTAAGAGGACCGGCTTGCTTGCCAGCCAGGTCGCTTACAAGGTTGGTGATGGCCGATTCAGCCAGGCCGGTGATGGCGACGTTGGTAGCCCCGGTGACGCGCCCCTTAGTGTCTGTCGTGATTTGCGAAACATGCGTGGCATCGCCGGTCGTGCCAGCCGAGCCCACCGCAGCCAGGGTGGCGGCAGCGCCAGAGGTGGTCACGTCGCCGGTCAATGGACCAGCCTGTTTCCCGGCCTCTGCTGTAGTGGCGCGCGTGGTTTCTGCGGTGATCGCGGTGGCATTAGTGGCCTCCGCTGTCTCCGCACGGGTTGTCTCCACGCCCACCGCCGCGTCGGTGTATGCCGTTGTGGCAATAAGCGTGTTATCGGTTAGTGGGGGCTGGGTAACTGCGTTGGTCGCCGTGACCGGCTCACTCGGATCGGCACTCAGGCTAACGGTTAGCGTGGCCCCGTTGCCCACAATGTCGTAGTCACCAGGGTCAGCGAAGAACGTGAGGTTACCCTCATTGTCTACGGTGAGGGGGTTGGGTGCATGAACCGCCTTGGTCCGGTCGGTGTAGAGCGTAGCCAGTCCCCCTCCGTGCACGTTGATCGTGACGGAGAGGCCACGCAGAGGGGTGCCCCCCGGCGTGGTGATGGAGTCTGGACCCCACTGACCGGCGTAGACGAAACTCATGGGGCCACAGTTTCACACACTTCTGTGTCCAGTTCCTCCAGGATGGCGTCGGTAAGGGACTCCCCAGTGCCGTACTTCTGGTGGCAGGTGGGGCAGTACGCCTGGCGCTTCATCAGCTCGGGCATCTTCTCCACCTGGTGGGGCAGCAGGCCCTCGTCCCCGGCGTCCCACACGGGGTGGCCGTAGGTGGTGGCGTCCCCGAAGATGGGGGTGCCCGACCGCGCCACGTCCACCAGGCCAGCGTCGAACAGAATGCGCTTCACGTCGGCGGGCAGCCGATACTCCACGCCTGGCTCAAATGCCATGATGGTGCCGCCGATGTCGGCGGTGTGGTGCTTGATGAGGACCACCTTGTAGAGACGACCCACGGGCTCATGCCACTTGATGGGCATCTTCGGGAGGGCGGTCAGGCGCTCGCGGCCCACTGCATCCAGGAACATATCCGTGGTGCGCTTCCAGGTGAACTCCTCCGCAGCCAGCTTCGCGTTGATGCGCGCGCGGTCCACGGCCTCCTGGTAGTTGTGGTACGTCCACAGCATGGTGTCGCACAGCTCATCAAAGTTGGGTTCCCACCAGTCACCCGAATCGCCGTACACGAAGTAACCCGCCTTCTCCAGCTTGTAGTCCAGACCCATGCCCAGGTGCGCGAACGCCTCATGCCCGTGCGCGTTGGTCAGGATGGTCGGGCAGCCCTGCACGATGGCCTGGAGTGGCTGAAGTCCGAACCCCTCGCCGCGCGACGGCCCGAGGTAGCAGTGAGTATTGGCGTACAGCGCGCGCTCATCCTCTGCGGAGAGGTAGCCGGTCACTGCTTCGACGCGCTCGCCGTAGAAGCCGTCCTCTGGACGAGGAGCCTTCATCGTCAGGTACGGGACTGGTCCGTCCCCCCACGATCCTTCGGGGAAGCACTTGCGGAAGGCGGCGTAGGCGAGGTCTGTGCCTTTACGCTGTCCGCGACCTGCGACCATGAAGTTGAACCGTGTAGTGGGCATAGTCCGCTCGACAAACTGCCACCGCTCAGTGTCCACTCCAAGAGGCACGTAACGCACGTTGTCGTGGTAACGACTGAACAGGTCGTAGTTCTGCTTGGAGGGCACGACGATGGTGTCGAACTCATGGAGGTTCTCCCTGAAGCTGGTCGGCAGGTGCGTTGTCTCAAACATGGTGAATAGGATGGGTGTCTGTCCCTCCCACCAGCCGCGCGCGTGCGACGGTGTTGACACCCACGTAACGATGTTGGACAGCCCACCCTCGGGCTTGGGGCCGAACGACTCATAGGCCCGCGGGTTGTCCAACACGTAGGAGTGGGGGGCCTTGGCAATCTCGTCGTAGACGGTGATGCCCTGCTTCTCAATCTCTTTTGCGAGGTACACGCCCAGGCGTCCGTAGCCGATCTGCGCGGAGCGGACGTGGAACATAGTCATCTCAGGCTTAGGCATTCTTCACCCCCGGCTTCTTCTGCAAGCTAGACGGCGCAATCTCCATCTCTTTGGTGATAGCAAGTGCGTCCTTCACCTGAGACTTCAGGTGCTTCGGGATGATCTGCGCCATCTCCACCTCAAACTGGTCGTTGGCGCGAGTCTCCAGCGCGGCGCTGTCGTCTATGCGCTTGGGCTGCACGCCGTTGCGGCGCAGCCGTTGGTACGCGGGCATGTCGGCCTCCCACGTCTTGTCCTTGGCGACCCCAGCCACGGCACCGGGGTGCCGGTTGGGCATGGCCGAGGGAGCGAAGCTAACCGCACGGATGCAGCCAGTCCCCTCCCGACACTTGAAGCACCTTCCGCAATCCATACAGCCTCCTCACGAAGTGACGACGGTGTAGCCAGCAGCCTCCAGGGCAGCCTTCTCTGTCGCATTCACCACATTGGCAACCCCGCCATAATAGGTGCGGACCACGTAGGGGACTTGAAACGTGTCCACCTCTATCGCCACGCCGCCCTGCTCAAAGACGGTGCGGACGTAGGGGTCGGTGGGCGGCTGGATCATGTTGGGCGGGGTGCCGTCGATCTGACTGTCCACGAATGTGCCGTCGCTCATCGCGAAGATGTTACGGCCACGGGTCTGATTGCGGTAGTGCCGCATGAGCCGCTGCATGCACGGGTCTACCGGATAGGTGTAGTCAGGCCCAGCGATGTAGATGGGCGGCACCAAGTCGTCAGTTGGCGGCGTGAATGTGAACACGCTGCCTCCTAGTCGCTGTGGCTGACCTGTCCGTCAGGCGTCATGGCGGGGTCGTCATCCATCTGAGGCTCCCCACGCATGCCAGTGGTCCAGAGGTCGCGGGGCTCGGGGCCGGTGGGCCGGTTGTTAGGCAGCCACCCACCCATCTTCACCTCATCCTCCAGCGTCACAGCAACGTGATTGAAGGTGCCGCCGTCACCGCGGTGGAAGTCCACCTCGTCGTGATAACGACCTTGCTCTGCGCCGTCGTAACGTTCGTTGTACGGAACGCCCGAGAGGGGATTGGGATCACGGGCCATTAGAAGCCTGCCCTCCACGTGTCGCAGGAGTAGCACGCGCCCAGGCAGGTGCCGCGGGCGGGGCCATCCACGGTGTTGGCCTTGGACTCAGGCACCATGCTGGTGCCTCCGGTGTGGATTGGGGACGTGTCGAAGCTGCCCACATGGGCCTCATCGAAACGCGCATCGTCTACAGCCGGGTGGCTATAGCGATCCTCTTTTCCACCTGCTCCACCGCCGTAGCGGCCATTGTCTGCCATCTATCTCACCGGATTCTTCGCCTGATGTGGCGGGTTGTCGGGGTCGGCAATCAGCTCGGCCCCTGGTCCATCGTAGGTTGCGCCCTCAACTTCCAGGGCACTCGTCGGGACGGTGGGTGTGCCGTCCATGTTGGTGTAGCCGCCGCAGCTGAAGCACTGGTAGCTATCAAAGGCCATCCCTACATCAGCCGATTTGCAGTGTGAGCAAATCGACGCCATTAGAGAACCTTGGGCTGCTTGGGCCGCGGCGTTTGCTGCTCCTTGAATGAGCCAGGCTTCGGCTCACCACGGTGCAACTGGAACTGATCGTTGCAGTGGTCGTCGGCTGCGGGGTGAACGTCACCCGAGCTATTGATCGGATATGGGTTGCCGCGTCCATCGGTGTGGTCGTCGCCATAGGGCGATACCAGGTTGGTGCTGTCGATGGGATACGGAGAATCCCCATGCCGATCTGGGGCTGGACTCAGTTGGTCGTCGTGAACGAAAGTCATGTTGTCTCCTGATCGGGCCATAGCTGGGGGGATTGCTCCCCCCAGCCTAGCTCAGTTGGGACTACAGGGTGGTGTTGGACCCTGCGACGGCGTTGGCACCGACGCTGGATGCAGACTCCACACGGTAGAGGGCTGCTTGCCGGAAGATGCCGTAGGCACCAAGCCAGTACCAGCCCATCGGAACCCACCTACGCAGGTAGTCCGTGATCGGGCCGGGAGCCACGCGGGGGAGGGGGCCGTTGCCATCGGCGCTTGAAAACGCCTTGGCGAGGGCTTGCCGTCCCATGATGAGCGTGCCGTACACGTCGGTGTCCGTCGTGGACGAACCGGCGTCCGCGAAGATCGGGGTGCGCGGAGTCTCCACGAACCTCGTTCCTTCAAAGGCACCAACCTCACCGCTCCAGATTTCTCCGGGCTGCGAGTAGGTGTGCGGGTCACGCCATGACGCCGCGCCGGTCTGGCTGCGGAAGTCAAGTGCTACGTCTGGGTGGATGAACCCAACGTAGAGGCCACCAACGCTGGGGACGTTGTTGCGGACCAGGGTCGCACGGGCAAGCCGCGCGTCTGCCGCGCCGAACGTGTTCAGCGGAGTGACCGAGGAACGGCCCAGAGGGGCCGCGCCAGTGCCGGTGGAATAGGCCACGGTGGTACCAGCCTGGAGCTGAGCCAGGGCGATGGTGTCCAGGGACTTACCGGCGTTGAAGCCCACAACGTTCGCAACCACTGGGTCGAACGGCACGAACGAGGTGCCACGCAAGAGGGCCGAGGTGAGAACGGCAGCGCCATACTCAGCAAGGGTCAGGGTGACGGTCGTGTCGGCCAGCACCAGCGGAGTGATGTCGGTGGACTCGTTGATGGATGTGCTCTGAGTCGCCAGGTCCGACTGGATCACGAACTTGACAGCGTTACCAACCATCGACTGGTTAGTCGGCTGCACGTCCGCAACTGCGTCGTAATACAGCTCAGGCCGCAGAGCGTAATAAGCCCTGAGTTCCCAAGCAGTCTGATCCCAGTCAACCGCAGAGCTGATGGTGATTCCTGAAGGCACTGCTGTCTCTTTCGGGTTAGGTGTTAGCCAACCATGCTGCCGCTACGCCCGCCATACTTCGCGAAGATCGCGTCGAACTTCTGGGTGTAGAGCGGGTCGGTCGTTGAGAGCGCGGCCAGCTCGGCATTACGTTGGGCCAACACGTCGGGTGCTGGTGTGCCGACGCCGCTGGTGAGGTCCGCAGCCGCCTGTTGGGCAGCCAGTTCCGCATCAAAGGCACCGGATGGTGCTGACCCTCCACCGAACGACTCTTGCCACTCCTGCTTGATTGCTTCGGGGGTCTGCTCCCCCTGGTAACCAGCGATGAAGTATGCGGCACGCTTGTCCTCCAGAGGGATTCCCGCCTGGACGAACGCACGCTCCCGTTTGAGTTGCTCGTTCTCTGCCTTCAGCTGCCTGCCTTCCTCTGCTTCGCGTTCCAGACGACGAACCACCTTCCTTGGAAGTTGGGCCATCCGTCCTTCGGCCAGCTCGGGGTCAACGGGGTTGCCTTGGGCGTCGAAGTATTGGGCTTCTGACATTTGTTTCGCTCCTAGCTCTAACACGCCGTGTGCGGAGGTCGCATGGCGGGAGGTCCAAGGTTTGCCCCACCAGTTCCATGACGGCACGGTGGGGAGGATTTAGGTACAGCAAGGCACAGGGTGGTGGACGGCCACGGTGGGCCTGTCAACAGACGCTCGGCTTATCGCCCCAGGATGTCTGGCGGTCCTGGGGGACCGATGGAGGCGCTACTACGCTCTGCGGAGCGCGACCACAACTGACACTCTATACACCCCCGCGAGGGGTGTTTGACCAACTACGGGTGTGGAGTGGGTGGAACCGGCGTGGCGGGCTCGGGGGTGATCGGCGCAGGTGCATCCTCGCAGTAGCAAGGGAAGTTCCCCTTGTCACACCACTTCACAACTGGGCACACACGCGGACGTGGGTTACTAGCCATTGCGCTGCACAGAGCCAAGGCCGGTTATGCCGCGGTTCTGTGTCTCAGCGAAGTGGTAGTTCCCTTCAAACACAGCTTCACGCTGCGAGGTGCGCTGCGAGATGAGCTGCTGATCCTGCGCGTTGCCCTGGAACTCGGCACCGAGCTGCTGAGCCTCGGTGATGTTCTGCTCATCAATACCAGGCAGGGCGTTCATCAGCTGAGCCTTCTTCGCCAGGTCGGTGAACCCCGTTTCTGCCTGTGTTTGAGTAGTGCCCAGCTGCGCCATGAGCTGCGCCTGTTGCTGAGTAATGGTGCCATAGCCAGTGTTGATGGCTGCACCCCCCATCTGGGCGGCAGCGAACTGCTGTTGAATCAGCGGCAGTGCCCGCTTGGGATCCAGGAAGTAGGCCGCTGCGGCGCCGGGGCCAACCCCTAGACCGGCGTACTGCTGGAACTCGGCTTGCGTGGCGGGGTCGGACTTCAGGAAGGCCGTGTAACCCTGCGTGATGCGGGCATCTAGTTCGGTGGTTGACACATCATTTCCCATCAGCGTCACCAGTTCGGGCGTGTTGATGAAGCCAGGCGGCAACCCAGCCTGTTGGGCCACACCAGTGGCGTAGTCCTGGTACGAGAGGATCTGCGCTTCAGTCATAGCCGGGAGTCCAGCCTTGGACCGCGCGTCAGCCACCTGGCCGAAGATGGATGTCTTGTAGAACGGCTGTTGACGTAGGGACCACAAAACCTGGTCGATGGAGTCGTTCGACTGGATCATGGTCTGAGCCCAGACTTCTGCATCCTGTCCGAAGCCCCACGATGCCAGCTCTTGATTGATGATGGCGGTGGCGTCCAGTTGGCTCTGGCTCTGTCCAACGGGAGGGGTGGTCTGCTGTCCGGCAAGCGCCGATAAGTACGGACCACCGCCCGCCAAGTCTGCGGCATTGAGGGCTGCCCAATCAGCAGCCGTCATGGGGGCACCAGGGCCAGTTATACCAGAGGGATTACCGGGGTTAGAGGCGGCGATGCCGCCAGGCGCCTCCTGCTTAACGCGTGTTGGGAGTTTGGTATCGAAAGCCATTATGAAATCGGCACTCCTGCGATGCGCGGAGCACCCGCGCTAGAGAAGGCGGTGCTGCCAGAAGGACCAGACGGTGCCTTGCCAAACATCTCCCCAAGGCCCTGAGCGATTGACGAGGCGCGGTCCTTGGCGTTAATGGAGTTCATGTAGTTGTATTGCGGGTCACGCATGAGGAGCTGCTGCCAATCGTAGAGGGACATGGCCTGTGGCACGCCGCCCTGGCCGGGGGCCGACAACGCGCGGTTCCACTTCTGCTGCGTCATGTCGATGCTATTGGGGTTGACTCCGAGCAGCTGAGCAGCCACCTCTTTGTACGGCGTCACATAGTCGGAGGGGGTAATGCCAGCCTTGATGGCCCCTGCGATGGAGGGATAGAGAGACGTGGCCTGAGCCTGCATGTAGGCATCCAGGCCCGTGGCGTCCATTGAGCCGTTCGCCATTGACATCGCGAACGACTGCACCGTGGACTGCGAGATTGGCACCAGGTACTTGGCGGCTTCCGCGGTGATCTGATCCATTGTGCCCTGCAAGGTTCCTGGCTGAGAGGCACTGGTGGTAGATGATTGCGAGCCATAATCGAACGTGTAGGTGCCATCGGCGTTCGCGTGCAGGGCTCCGGTGATGGTGTCCTTCACCTGCTGGTCTGTCCAGCCCATCGCCAACGACTGCTGCGCCAACGTTTGGAGCTGCGTCTGTGTGTAGGTGACACCCATCGCCGTCAGCGTTGCCTTCAGCGAGGACTCCTGCGCCTGCATATCGGACTGGGCCTGCGCTGGATCAGTCTCAACTTCTGCGATCCAGTTGCGGACAGCCTGTGAATTTGTCTTGTACCACCCGGTGGACTCAAACTCGGCCTGGAATGCCTCGGGGCTCATGCCCGATTGCGCGGCCTGGACAATCAGAGGAGCCACCTCGGGGATGGCGAGCAACCAGGCCAGGTTGGGATAGTCGGCCTCCACTGAGTTGATGGCATCTTGTCCGACCGAGAACTGTCCCGAGGTCGCGTTCGCGCCCAGCGTTGCAGTGCCCAGACCTGGGCTACCCGGCAACCCTGACAACGCCTGCGCCTTCTGCGCGGCAAGAGCAGCCAGGTATGCGCCGCCACCCTGCTGGACAGCGTTCACCAGCTCCAGGTAATCGCTACCTCCAGCCTCCGCAGCAGCGGCCAGCCCTGTCCAGTCGATGCTATCGGTCATGCCATCGGCTTCATGTTGATCGGCGTCGTGCGGACGTGGGCGTTAGGCGTGGGAGGGGCCTTCAGGGATGACTCAATCTGCTGGAACACTTTGAGGAGGTTGTTGGTCTGATACTCGGGGGCGAGTGCTGTCTCAGCGTATGTCGTCGCAGCGGCAGTCGGATCCAACGTGGCGGGCACCTGGTCCACGATGGGCTGCTGATACACGTCGGTGGTAGTGCCCTGCGCGCCGCCAGCGGCCACACCCGAGATGGTGCCGGTTTTGATCCAGGAGGCGAAGTCCTGTCCAGCCTGCGTCTGATCCCCGCCACCGTGACCACCCGTGCTTTGTGCTAGCGGCACGGTGGGCTGCTGCGGGTTAGCAAAGCCAATCTCGATACCCGAGCTACCTCCAGTGGCGTGAGCAATGACTTGTCCCGGCATGACGTGTTGGCCCACCTTGACGTTGGGCACCAGATCCTCTGCGTAATAGACAACGCTGTGCAGTGGATCAACTGGGTGATCCAGCTTCAGGGCGAGGATAGTGCCCCCAGGCCACCCCGCATCGTTCGTGCTCACGGTGATAATGGTTCCAGCTCCTGTTGGATACAGGTTTCCTTTGCCGCTGAAGTCCACACCCTGGTCAGTACGACCCTGCTTCAGGGTGGGAGCTGGGTGGTTATGACCACCGACCGCGCTGGGCTGTCCACCACTGGATCCGGTTGCTGAACCCGTGACCTGAGTAAGGCCGTTGGCCTGAATCGCAGTTGCTACACGCGAGCCCTGCGCGGGTGCCATCGGGTTGTCTCCCCAGTTGGCCCCAAGGTCTGGCGCCCAATCAGAGAATCCGTGCTTGCTGGCAGCAACGAACACCTGCGCCTGCTGCTGCAAGGTGGCCGCGCCAGCGGTAGGAGCAAATGCCGTGCCTCCGTAGCCCTGCCACGTTGTGGTAAGAAACTGGAACAAGCCGCTGGCCGTGGACTTAGGGTTCTTATCGTTGAGCTGTCCATTGGACTCGATGCCAGTCACCAGCGCACCGGCCACTTGCGCCTGCACCGGGGTGCCGCCCGCCGCCATCACGGCCTGAGCTACCTGCTGCGGCGTGTATGCGCCGTTGGCCCCAAGCACCTGCGTGATGGCGGGGGCATTGCCGTAGATGGCGTTGCTGGTGGCGATGTCTGACTGCTGCTGCTGGAGCGCACCAGCCACGTCGGCTGCCGTCTGTTGCTGTTGCGCCGAGTTGAGAGTGTCGGCTGCGCCTTGTAGCTCAGCAGCGGTGAACTCGCGTCCAACCAGCTTCTGGGCCAAATCCTCACCAGACGCAGTGGTCGCTGCATTGATGGCGGCAAGGATATCGTTGGGCGACCACACCTTCTCCTGGATGCGGGCAGCAGGAATAATGTGGGTTCCGCTACCAGCGGTGCCTGTTTGCTGTGCGATGCCCGCTGTGTTGGCGAGGTAATCGCTGGCGCTGGCTCCCGACTGACCGGCAGCCACCATCGCCTTGCGAAACGCGATGTCATCCTCACCAGTGGTCAGCACGCCCAGCTTCGGCTTCTTCGACCCGTACAAACCAGCCGCGTACATCTCCTCCTGAATCTGGATGAGGCGAGCCTTGGCGTTTACGTCAGTCTGAGCCTGCTTCGCCAGAGTGTGCAACCCACCGATGGCTACCGCCACCGTGACCGGCCCCCAGTTCAGGCCGAACAACGAACCAACGCCACTGACTTTGACTTGCAGCTCGTTAGTGGTGCTGTCAGGGTTGTTGTTGCTGGAAGTGCTGGGGGCTTGAATGCCAGGGAGGTTGCCTGATGCCATTATCTCACCTTCTCCAAGGGACCATATTGCCACTTGAAGTTCTTGTTGTAGAACGTCAGGAAGCCAGGAATCGTTTCAGCAAACTGTATCGCATACGCGCGGAAGATTTTCGTATCTACCTGGGCCTGGGCGGTGTCCAGCTTCCCGTTATAGATATACGTGCCGATCTTCTGAGAGTCTGCGATCCAGCGGACCACCTCATCATGCCCCTGGTTCTGCATCTGGAGGGCATAGGTGTCAATCGCCATCGCTTCCTGGGCGTAGTAGATGGAGGGATTGTCGGGTGGGAACGCCGGGTACTTCTGATTGGTCAGGTAGTTGATGAGGGTGGCGTCGATGGTGTGCCCGCCCCACTGACCGTAGATGTCCTTGGCGTTAGTCGGCAGCTTATATTTGCTGGTGTGGTGGGCGTTGTAGTCCACATAGCTCTTGAACAGGGCCTCCAGCTTGCGCCGGTACTGGTAGGCGTCGTTGAGCTGAGCGGAGTCTGTCTCGGCCACAGGCTTGGCATAGAAGATTCCTTGCGCCGTCTGCGCCTCAGTCTCATCGGCCTTGGATTTAAAGCCCTTCAGGGTGGGGATGTTGATGAACTGGTCAGACACCAGCTGGCGACCTACCTTGAAGGTCTGAGTTGATTCTTTGTAGAGGTCTTGGAACTCTTTCATTACAGGAAGAATCCCTTTGAGGGTACTGACGCCCTGCGAGCTGCTGGCGTAAGACTGTGGGATGAACAGGTTCAACAGCGGGGCGTTGATGCCGCCGAACTGACCGAGCCCAAGACCGTGCGCGAATGCGTTCAAGCGCAGTCCCTCCTGAATAACTGGAGCGTGGTTCAGCCACCAGTTAGATGACATCAACTTTGTGCCACCTGGATCGCTTTGATTGTACCGCTGGTATGCCTCCAGTCCTGCCTGGAGTATGAGCCGCTGCGCCGTGTGGTCCAGGAGATAGGCCGCCGTGTTGCGGTACAGCGTCTTGTCAAATGAGAACGGGAAGAACACGAAGTTGGCAGACCGCTCTAGGGCGCTGCGACCCTCGCCGTATGCCTTCGACCCATAGCCGAAATCCTTAGTAAGAAGCTGGCGAATCTCGGTGTCGGTCTTGCCCATCTGCTGCCAGTGATACATGGCATACGCCTCATAGTTGCGATGGTTGTAGATGCCCCACGGGTCGTCGGCGTAGAGGGCCTGCGTGCCATCATCGTAGTTGGGGTTCTTCAGCTCGGGCATGATCCTATCCAGATCGGCCATCGTTTCCTTGTACGCAGTCAGCCCGTTCCGCATCAGGAACCTCATGGGGTGGAACGTGGGCGGCACACCGTCCAGCATGATCTTGCCGTTCACCTTGATAACGCGGCGGGCGGCGAACTCGGGCGACAGCGTGAACCGCGCGCGGTTGCGGAGGGTGACGAGGCGCGTGGGCAGATACTCCAGCCCGCGTCCTACTGCACCAGGGATGGGCTTGCCCATGTAGGAGAGGCCGAGGGCTGTGAGGTTCTCCAACTTCTGCCAGCCCACCAGCCGCGCGGGCATGCTCGCGTTAGTCTGCTGGATCAACTTGTAGATGGTGTCGATGGCGTGATCGTCGTACATCGGCTGCCCACCGAACCCGGTCTTGATGCCGCGCAGCTCAGCCTCCCGCACCGTCTGTACCTCACTGGGCGTGTTCTCATCGGGCCTGCGACCTAGCACCTTGCGCAGATCATCCTTTGTCATGTGGACGAATCCCTGCGGGTTCTGGATAGCCTGGTCCAACTGGTGTGCCGCCTGCACGGCGGCGTCCTTCTCGCTCTTGCCCTTCGCCATCAGATCGTCAGTAAGCATGCGGTGGTTGAAGTCGTAGGCGTGCTTGCCGATAGTGTGCTGGATGACGCCAGCCACACTAGGACTCGGCGGTAGTGCATCGCCGTCCTTCATCATGGCGATGATTGTCTCGGGCAGGTGCGTCGGGTACAGCTTCAGGTCGCCGTTCTCTACGGCATCCAACAGGCGGCGGTGGAAGTTCATGTTCCAGGTGAACCCGATGTCTTGTGCAGGCTGGTTCTCGGGCGACAGGCCGAGGTTCTCAAAGAAGCGGCGCGAGCGAGTGAGGTGTGCGTCAGCGAAGTCGAACGTGTGGTAGTTGTAGAAGCCGAAGCCGATGCCTTTGCCAAGCGTAGGGGCGTAGCCCAGCTTCTCCAGGTCAGCCAGCGCCTTCTGCATCTCGGGGGATGACGCAATGGTGCCGCCCATGAGGTCGGGACGGAACCACCGTTCGCCACCGTTCTCACCATCAATCTTGATGTATCCGGCGCGGTCAAGCTGATCGCTCAGCAGCGTCCACGCAGTGCGCTGCTTGCCGCTGAGTCCGGACTTACTCCGCAGCTCCACAGAACGGATGTCGTCTAAGCCACTGGTCTTGTTGCGCGCAGCATCAAAGCGCGCGACTCCACGCGCCATGTCGTAGCCACTCTCACCGCGACTGCGATCCAGCTCTCCATACAGGCCCTTCGGATCGTGCTCAATCGTGACCAATCCACCACCCTCTAGTTCTTGCGGGTTGTTAGTCCACTGGTGCAGATTGGGCGACCGTGACTCATGCACAATCTCCATTGCTTGTGTCGGCTTGACGCGCGTGAATACTGGCGTAGCCGAGAACCTGTCCAACGTGGAGGATCCAGCGGGAAGCGTGGGATGCAGGGCGGGCTTGGCATCATCTGGCGCGATGTGAAGCGCGCGCTGGCGAGGAAACAGGCGCGACTGCTGAGCGTCAGCCTTCTGATGCAACAGCTTCAGCATATCCTCATCGTTCTGCGGCATGGCGGGGCCGTCGATGCCGAAGTTGTCCACCAGGTATTGGCGTATGGCAGACGCAGACTCCTCAAAGTTCTTCCAAGCATCAGCCCCGGACTCGGCTGCTGGCGCGGCCTTCTTAGCCACACCACCCGTTCTGCGCGCGAACCGCAGCGCCTCCTCGGCAGAAGCAAACTCCTGGCGCGCTTTGTCGTCTGTAAGGTCGGCGTCGAATGCGGCCTTGGCCGCGTCGTAGCGTTGCTGGATGGCCGGGTCCACGCCGCCAGCAGACTCGTCTGGAGCCGCAGCCTCCTCGGGCTTGCCGCTCGCGCGGGCCTTCAGCGCAGCAACGGCGGCGCGGTAGTTGGCCTCCAACTGATTGGCCTCGTTGGTGGCCTTGTCGGTGAATAGGTAGTCGATGGGTGCCAGGCCGATGTCGGCGGGAGATGTGGCGTCTGACACCAGCTCGTTACGACGCGGTATGACAACCTCACGCTGGATGCGCGAAGCCTCGCCGTAGTTCACCATGTATTTCTGAAGCCACTCCCTCGGTGTCATGCCGCTGCGCTCTATCTCGGCGGCGATTGCCTTAGAGAATCCACTATGCCCGCCCCACTGGCCGCGAGTGAAGGTGCCGTCCGTCACCATCTCGTTGGCCGAGCGCAGCAAGTCGGTGATGTCACCACCCATTGCGTTGTGCAGTTTTTGGTTCGCGAGGTCCGACATCACCGCAGCGCGATCCTGAAAGTCCACGCCAGAGCCCAGCATCGCCGCCTGCTCCTGAGCGGGCATCTTGCTCCACTCATCCTCCGCAAGGCGCGCGGCTGCGTGCTCAAAGATTTTGCTAGTCCAGAACTGTGCGAAGTGTGACGGACCACCAGCCATCTGCACCAGGTCGTCATAGGACAAGCGCTGGTCGCCTGTTTTGGTCCAGTTGACACCGCGCTCAATGCTCAATCCCAATCCGGTCGTCGGGCCAAACGCATGCTGCACGGCGTCATTAAGCTGCGTCACGTCACGCCCGATTGACGCCGACACGGTGCCCATGCTGTCCAGCTGCGGGTAGGCCACCCATGCCAGCGTGTTGATGCCTGGGCGGAAGGTATGACCGAACGCAGTGAACTGGAGTTTGTTCTGCACCGCCTGGTCAAACTGGTTGATGTTTTGGTACTTGTCGATAGCGTCAGATAGGGGCGAGGTCTGCCCACCAACCAACGACTCCGCGCTACCAGCAGCGCGAATCTTGGCACCAGCCAGACCCACCTGCCCGACCGCAGTGCCTAGCACCTTGACACCTGGAACCGCGTAGGGCGCTGCCAGGATGGTGCGGGCGCGGTAGTAGTAGCCGTCACCGCCAGCGATCTTGTCGGCCACCGGGCCAGTCATGCGAAGAATGGGCACGTTCGTGGCTGCGCCGCGCGACAGCAGAGGAGCCCTGGTGTCGCCCACCACTGGTCCGAACAGCTTGGAAGCGATGGTGCCAGGACCACGCTGTGCAGCTGCGGCATCCAGGCTCGTCCAGTTAGTCTCACGCGCAGCTGTCGCCACCGCTCCTCCAGCACGCAATAGGCCGTGCGCGGCAAACAGATCGCCAGCTACCTGCAACGTATCCATCAACTGGGTACGGGCGCTCTGCGCCGTGTATGCCTGCTGCGGAGTGACGCGGGTGCCAGGGATGAGGTTTTGTGCAGCAGCAGCCGCCTCGTTCTCAGACTGGGCGGCAGCACCATGCTGCTCGGAAAATGGGTGCGTGAAGCTGCCGGGATGTTCAAAGATGTTGGAATAGGTACCACCCGCTGAGCCAGCCAGAGTGCTGATGTCCTGGCGCACTGAGTGAGGAAGGTTCGTGATATATGCACCCACGGCGGTAGCCGCCTGGCGCGGTAACAGGGAGTTGAGTGCGTTAAGAACGGTGCCGAACGGCAGCGCGCCGGGGCTAGCACCACCAAGTTGCTGCGTTCTCAGGTTGTCCACGTACTGGGTGTATGAAGTATTCCAGTTAGTGCTCCATACGCCGTTGGTCGGCAATCCTTTACCCCAGCCCATCTGTTGCAGGTTCTTCTGAATATGCTGCAAGTCCTGATCGGCCAGCGGCCAAGGCCCCACTGTGTTTGTGAGATAGGACCGGATATACAGCCCAAGCGAGGGAGTCTTTTGCAGCAGCGGATCATCGGTAACGTACTTAACGGCGTTGTCCACAGAGCCGTACAGATTGCGTAGCGTCACCGCCATCTGACTCACAGCTTGATCGGACGCAGGTAGAGCAGCGAGCGTTGCGACAGTCTGATGTGGCATCCACGGATGTGCTGTAGACAAACCCATGAGCCGATCCACATAGTTATGTGGAATGGGCTTGGGCGCGTTAGGGTGGTTGGCCGGAAGCAGAGGCTCGGTCGGCGTTCCGCCAAAAGCTGGGTGAGGATTGGTCGCAAAGACCCCGCTAGGGGGGCCAAGGCCATTATCGTTCGTAGGCCCTACAGCCATTACGGGACGTTTCTGTTAGCGAGTGCTGCATGAACTGCGTCCCGTAGATGTGCTGTTGCTGTGTCGGCCTTGTCGCCCAGTGAATCCAGCGCAGCCACCGCCTGATAAATCGGATCTTGCGGATTGACCTGATTAGCCGACAGCGCCTCGGGGCCGGGGCCGGGGCCGATAGGCAGGCCCGCAGTCACCGGCTCCGAGGGACGCTGGGTCTGCCCGAGGAACGGCAGACTTCCCGGTTCGGGCGCAGGAGAGGGAGGAGGCGATCCCCCCTGCGGAACGGCGGGAGTGGGTGCTGGGGCGGTACCCATCGGGACGGCGCGCTGCGCTGCAATCAGCTTGGCGCGGTCGCCGTAGGGTAGGCCCCGCGGAGCGTTGGCAGGAAGCTGGGCTCCCTGAAGGTCTGTGCGATTCGGATACTTGGTGCCGGACTTCCCGGCGCGCCTACCCCCGCGTGCCATTGCGCGGAGTCTCCGGTCTTAACTCGCGCACCACCTGACGGAAGTGCTCCGGGCCAGAGCGTGCAGCTAGGGCCAGCACGCGCCCGATCTGACTGAGGCGTGGATCATCGGGGTTCTTTGTAAGCCAGCTCTGCCGCACGGCCTCTATCGACCGCTTCGGCGTGTAACGCCCGCTCATGCCGGTTGTGGCGACGTTGCGCCACCGTGCAATGCGCCAAGCAGCGCGGTGAGATTGTTCATGCTGGGGCTCGGTGGACCTACAGAAGGTGGACCACCAGGAGGTACAGCAGCCCCGCCAGGACCACCAGCGGGACCAGGGGTAAGACCTGGAGCACCCTCCGGACCACCTGGAGTGGGTGGCGCTGGTGCAGCCTGGCGCTGTTGCTCTTGCTGGTGGACCGCGTTGACAGCCGCCGCCAGAGAGTCATACTTGTCCTCCTCCAGCGCGAGGGTGATGTTCGCAACGTCCACAGCAGAGAGCTGCCCGCCTTGCACCTGTTGTGATATGGCCGCGAGTAGGGCGTCTTGGAGCGACTCACTGATGACCATTTCCTTTTCATGCTCAGGGTCGTCAATCAGCGGGTGCATGCGCCGTCCGCTGTCAAGCGACAGGGCCTTCAGGGACAGGAGCTGACCGAGCAACACAGTGAGCTGGTTCGCATCCGACCCGGCATTCGGGTAGTCCACGAAGTTCACGTCGGTGTCGAAGATGTTGTTGGGGGTATAGGTGACTTTGCCCTTGCCACCCTTCATCTTGCGCACGTAGAAGCTGACGGTCTTGTTGCCGTAGTACGCCTTGCTCACGGCGATGGCTGCGCAGTTCTCGTACTCCTTCGACCGCGCGAGAAGGGTCTGGGCTTCCTGAATCGGGAAGTCAACTTGCGCGCTCATAATGTCCGAGCCACGCTTGCCGGTGCGGACGTTGGTGGGCGACGTGCCCGACATCTCCTGGGGAAGCCCACCCTGCGCGCGCTGGTTCGCCTCCAACATCTCTGTCATCTGCATGGCGATAGCGGGAGGTGTCGCCTGTTGCGGCTCCAGCACGCCGCCGACCACCACACCAGTGCGACCGTTCTCTGGATCGGCCTCGGTCAACACCTCGGGTACTTCGCCGGGGCGGGCCACCAACCATTCCTTGGTGAACACGCTGCGCTGCACGGCGATGAGGGTAAGGGCCATCAGGCGCGCCTGCATCTGATACATGCCGGTCATGCCGTCGAACTTGCCGATGGGCATGTCAAGGCTGGTGCGCTTCGGCACGATGGCGGTACACATCTGAGCGCGGTTGGGAGTCCGCATCACCTCGGCATACGGGGCGCCAGCCACGTAGTCGCGATTGTCGTAGCCGGTCTGGGGAGCTGGCGCCTTACCCACAACGATCATCACCAGCTCGTCGGCATCCACGTACTCCAGGATGTCAAACAGCTCGTCGGGACGCGGGTTCTTCCCCACCTCCAGACCACGGATGGCATCTGGGTAGCGGTGCTGGATGAAGCCGTAGCTCACCGAGTAGGCAAAAATGCAGTCGTTGGGCGTCATGTCGTCAGGGTTGGGACGCGGGCCGGGGAAGGTGGACAGCGGGGACCGAACGTGCCACGTCGGGACGCCGTGCTCGTAGGAGTGGCCGGGGCGGATCAGCACCGGGGATGCGCCGTAGGCCAGGAGGTGGCGCGCGCGCCGTCCGTCCAGCACGTCCATGATCGACTTGTCCCACCAGCCGAGGATGGCCTTACGCCGGTCGCTAGCCTTGCGGTCGGCCAGCGGTTGGCCGGGGCTCAGGCTGGGGCACGTCACGTCGGGGCGGACGGAGGCGATGCGTGCTCCCAACTGGTCAACGCCCTGCTGCACTAGGTTCGCCACCGCCGCCTTCTCCACCTTGTCAATCTGCGGCAGCGGGAGAATCAGCTCGCCGTTATACAGCTTACGAATCTCCTCCATCTTGTTGAACATGGGGCCAGCGGCCTCGCGCCGTTCATGCCAGAGGTGGAGAATCTCCTCGCCTGATTTCACGCTTCCTCCAGAATGTCGAACAGCACTTCACTCCACATCGCTATCAGGTCTGCTTTGTACGCCTCATCCATCTTGGATTCGTGCTCCAGCTCGCAGTTGAACTCTAGCTCCTGATAGGAGGGCTGCCGCCTACGTCTAATCATCCGAACGGTATTTTCTCTCTTAGCCAACCGGGTACAGGTCTGATGCGGGGTTTTGGCTCCCTACTGTAGACGTGCTGGAGGTTCGCCTCGCCAAACCATTGGCTCATCACCAGGTCGTCTGTCCTGAACAACGGATAGCGCGTCACCTCCTCCACCAGCTTTAGTGTGGTCAGCTTGCTAATCTCGTCGCCACCAGGCAACCGAATGAGTCCGCGCCGGTACAGCGGGGCGAGAATCTGCGGCCCCAGCTCAGGATCCAGCTTGTTGGCGGCGAACGTTTCGTGACCGATAACGCGCACGCCGGTCTTTTGCTGCCAACGACGGAAAGTCTCCGTAGCCAGGAAAAACCGCTGCGCGCCGTTCTGCTCAAAGATGAGCGTGCTCAATGGAAACCCGTTAACCAGGCACTTCTCATGCCACTGACTCAGGATCCCGGTGAACTTACCTTGCGCGACATCCCAGTCAAGGAACTGGCCCACCATCAGCTTGGAGCGTTGCAGCGCAACCAGAAACCGCAGGTCTGTCTGCGGGTGATACACCCAGAGCGTGATACCCCACATTTTGGTAGGCGATGGGTCTACACATAGGTAGCTTACGAACGGCTGCGTCAGTTCGGGGATGCGCCACATGGGGCGGTCATTGTCCCAGCAGCCGGGAAAGATTTCATTGGTCTTGGGGTGAATGCCACCCTTGATCCAGAACGGATCGACAAGGGACCGCTCAGGATCCATATCCTCCTGCTGATACACCGTCTGGAAGTTGGCCGAGCCGTTCTCCATCTCCGCTTCCAGCTCGCGCCACGGCAACCGGAACGGGTCAAGCAAACACGACTTCGGGTAGTATTCGTGAGTCTCATGTTCCCCCACGCACCTGTCCTCGTAGTGCGCGCGGAACACGATGTGGTGGTACTTCTTTCCTGGCTCGGCGTCACAGCAACCGTCATGCTCCATCACGGTGGAGGAACCGACCTTCTTGTCCAGACAGTGCCGGTACAAGTCCTCGGGACCGAGCCGCTGCCCCTGGATCACAAGCAGACCCCCTGGCTCCAGGCGCTTCTCGGCAACCTTGTCCCAGCGGTCCCGCTGTTTGTCAATGCGGTCAGCCGTGGTAAGGAACTTATCCTCAGTCACGTCGTCCCAAATGCAAAAGTCGAAACGGCCACCGATAAAGGCCGTGTCTAGGCCGTATGCCGACCACGTTGGTTCCTTCTCGGTGATAGGCCGATCATCAAGCTGCGACACTATGAACGCCTGCGCCGTCCACAGCACGGAGCCCTCGGGTTTGAACAGGCCATAGTCAGCAATCAGGGTGGACTCGGCATCGTAGGCCAGGTCCATCTCCATCTCCTCGGATTCAGCGCGGACTATGTATGGGCTTTCCAGTGCTGACCGCAAGCGGAGCAAATACCGTTCTGCAAGAGATTGAGATGCGGACCCCATAAGGCCACGTATTCCCCGCTGGCGACATGTAAGCCATGCCGGGATGTCCAACGTAAACAGCGTGCTCTTACCGGAGCCTGGCGGGCAGTTATCAACGAGATATTCCTTCTGCTGCGTGGCGAGGAAGTCGGCCACCTGGTGGCCTGCCTGCTCCTGCCAAGGGGTTGACTTACGCCCGAAGTACCGACGCCGGAAATAGCCGAAGTCATCCAGGGCGCGCAGTGCCTCGGGTTTCAGCTCGTCGCGCGGGATGGCGCCCAGAGAGGTGGCGACCTGGCGACCTGGGACGTTGGTGCGCTTCGCCGGGTTCGCGGTGTTGGTGCCTCGCTTCTGCGGGCTATGGCTTAGGTCGCCCGGTGCGTAGACGCCATCATTGGCATCACGGATGTCCTGCTCCCGACGCCAGGCCGATGCCTTGCTGACCTGCGCGCGGCGCGCGGCCTCTGCTTGTGAATAGCCGTTGGAGCGGAGTTTGTCGTACTTCTCCCAGACGGCGGCGCTGATAGCCACCGGAGACTAGCTCAGTGCTTCCACTTCGCGGCGTTGCGGGCGAAGTTGGCCTTCTTTTTCATAGCCGGGGAGGCGTTGGGATCGCTGAGCACAGACCGCGCCTTCTGCTGAACAGACTGTCCCGACTTTTTCGCAGCTGCGGTGAACGTCCCGCGCTTTGATTCCTTGATCTTGATGGGCTTTTTAGTAGCCATTGGACCGGCTACCCCTTCCGCTGGAGGAGCCACTGGCTGGACTGCCCTTGCGGGCGGTGGGGGCTCCCTTGGTTTGCTTGCCGCCCCAAGCATAGTTGCGATCAGCGGGGGTGGTGGGATTCGCCTTGCCAATCGCCTTGGGCTTCGCTTTGCCAGCGGGCTGGCGCTTCAGTTTCGGGAGTTTGGGGGCCATGCCCCCTAGTATGTCAGGCCGCTTCGCTCCGCAGGCGCATCAGTTCCTCGCGCGTGAAGGTGTCCCACAGCAGCTTGCCGCTGCCATAGGACCCATTTTTCGTGTTGCCCCAGGACACATTGCGTCCCCTCTCAGACCGCTTGCGATCCCTGTCGTGAGTGCGAGCACAAAGCAGGCAACGCCACTTACCATCCTGACGAGGGCGCCATTCGTCATGGCCCTTGTGACACTTCCGGCCTCTGGCTATGCCAGTCAAACGCTTCGCAGGCATCAGGCTGACTCCCTCATCTTCATCAGCTCCTCACGGGTGAAGGTGTCGTAGGGGATCTTGCCCGCTCCGAGATTGCGGTTGCTGCTATCTGCCCAAACAATGGCCCGATTCTTCACCCTACGGTTCGGCGCATAGTCACGATTGCGCTGACGCTCACATTCTTTGCAGCGGAACGATCCATCGGGGCGCATAGCCCAATCGTCATGGCCCCTTTTGCACTCAACTCCACGCGGATTAGGCGGCTTGCGGGGGGTGACGTAGCCCATTATTTCTTCTCATCCTGAATGTAGGAGTGCCACAATGCCTGGAGATTGAACAACGCACCAGCGAACGCTTCCCATTCGGTGGGCTTATCACCGGATTCAGGGCGCACAAAGTTCACGTCCCGATGCAGCATCCAAATATCCATAACGTGGCGAAGCAGCGACTTCAGCAGCTCATCCTTGGGGATGCCCTTTTTCCAGTTGTCTGAGGCACGCGGACCGTTAGGCGTGTGACCATGCTCCTCCATGTAGAGGGCGAACTGAAACAGCACATCGGGACTCAGATAGCCCTCGTAGTCCAGCTTGCCGGTGTCATCATCACGCGTAGCCCCGCTGTCAAACTCTCTCATCAGTCAACCACTCCTATGTCCGTGTTTCCTGCTCCGTCGTAATCGTGCCACTCCACCCAGCCATCATCTTTGTAGAATCCCCATGTTCCCCGGCGTGGACCGTGTAACACCAGCGTCCAGGTGTCATCTTGCAAGTAGAAAATGGTATGACACTCCTCACGGCGAAGTGCCTTCCACGACCAAGGACGACGATGCAAGATCCTGCGCCGTTGTGAATCACGCGCAAGAGCCCTGTACTCCGCGTATCCACCCTTCAGGATCATAGATGCGAACCACCACGGATGGTCGTGCAGGTCGCGTCCAGGATCGGGGGCCTGCATGTGGTGAACGAAAACGCCGAACCACCGGCACTCCCATCCCCACCGCTCTAGGAAAATCTTGCCGTCAGGGCGGCGAAGGCGAAACCGGGCGCTCATGTCTCCTCCTCCTCCATCAACTGCCTGAACGCGCGCGCCACATTCTCGGTCGCCAGTTCATGTAGCTTGTGGATGTGGTCCTTTTCCTGTTTTTTTTCTGGGATGCAATCCCACAGAGGTGCGATAAGCGCGTGACACACCTCATGCACTGCCGTGTCCCACACGTCGCGGTCGGTCATGGAGGCGAGGATAGGCAAGTTCCACATGAATGACACCTGGCGATACTCCCAGTCGCACAGCGTTTCGCACGCAACGCGATCATCCCCAGCGCGTGGATCAAACGACACCACGATGTTGAGCCAGTGACTCACGCCCATCCTGTAGGCAGCAATCCGGATGGCCTCCTCTGCGCGCACCTGGTGTGACTTGGCCTTATGAGTTGGCATCGGCCTGCTCCTGCATTTTCTTTTTCGCGTTCCACCGGACACGGCGTTGCTTACGATCTAGCCTGTGTCTCTCTAGTTCGGTCATTCCGCCCCACATGCCATTCCAATCGCGTGTTGCTATGGCGTAGTCACGACACTGAGCCTGTACGGGGCAGCCAGCGCAGATAGACCGGGCCTCCTCGTATACGGCCTCATCCTCAACCTCACCGTCACCGGGGTAGAAGATGTTGACATCCATCCCCCGACACGCCGCATCCTGCATCCACTCGTCGTTCCTCATTTGGTTCTCCAGGTGGGGCAGTGCTTGTGTACCCAGTTGCGAGCGGCGTCACGCTCCCAAATGTCCCACGCCTTCAGCGGAAGTCCGCAGCGGGCGCACTCAATCTCTACCATCCCTCACGCTCCCTGTTCATTGGTTGCACCGCAACGTGGAACACGGGGCCGCGCTCTGGCGTGCTGATCCAGAATGCCTGCTGCGGCACCTCAAAACCGAAGTTGCTGATGCTCGCGTACTCGTCGTAGCCCTTCAGGCTTCCATTAACGAGGATGCCGGGAAGGGTGCTGTATTGGTGGAAGTGTCCGAGGAGCATGGTGTCGAAGGGCTCCCCGACTCCCTGCTGGCGCTTTGATTTTCTGAACGCTCCAAGCGCAAGCGGTGTTTGTATTCCGCTAATGCCAGAGCCTCCTCTGAACTGGTCGCCGTGGGTGAGAAGGTAACGGTGGTCGTAATGCCGCACCGACACGTCCGCACTAACCGGGAGTTGCCATGTGAAGCGGGGATCACCACGTAGCTCCCGTGCGAGCACACGGTAGAAAAGCCAGTCGAAGTTATCTTCGACGCGGTTCTTAGCGATTGGCTTGTAGGTGTTGCGTCCGTGGTTGCCGACGCAGCCCGGTACATGGACCTTCCCAAACTCGTCTGCCAGAAGCCGTAGCGCAGCCACCATAGGGTCAATCCAAAAATCGAACGAGGCCATGATTGGCGCTTCATTGGTCTGCTTCAACTCCTCGTGGATGTTTCCGGAGAACACGTCGCCGCCCAGCCAGACGGTGATGCCCTCGTACTTGTAGCCCGTTATGTAGTTCTGGGCGATGTCGATGGTGTTGTCGATGGTGGCATGCAGCCGCCGCTCTGCGATCTTGCGGTTGTAGGCGTTGGCGTTTGCCATTTGCGCCGGGAACACCACCTCATCCAGGTGCAGGTCCGACAGCATCAGGTTGGCTATGCCTTGATGCTGTGCCTTGGTGCTGGGCTTTACCAGCCACTTCGGAGCATCTGATTTGACCGCATCTAAAGATGTCAGAAGGTCACATTGCACCATCAGCTTTTTGTGGGCTGCTATCACTGCATCGCGCTGGCGGCGCAAGTCCTTGATGCTGCCCTTCAGGCCAACGATGGTGTCCTGATAGGTCTGATGTAAAAACTCCTCGTCAGCGGCCACAGCTACACACTCCAGTCCGGTGGCGATAGACGCGCTGCGGCTGAACGTCTATACCTTTGCCGCTCGCGTTGCCGTACCACCTGCCTAACACGATTGCGATGGCACGGGCACTCACCCGGTCATCCTCCAGCGCGTCCTTGACACGCTTACGGTCGTTCTCGTCAAGCTGGGAAATGAGAATGCCGATGCTACACGGCGACTTTTTCTTTCCCGTTTCAGCGAGGAACTCAGGGTCTGCTTCCACACGTACCTCCCTTGCCTTTACCCATTCCTCATCATAACAGACCAGCAGGGAGTACCGGCCAGGGTGGAGTCGCTGTCGGGGCGACATGTCCGATACTCCCTACTCGTCTGTCAAGTCTGGCAACCAACCCAGTGACGGTATTGTCACAATCAGTTACAACGTACCTGTGTGACAATGCAGTCACACAGGTCTGGGCAACCAACCCAGTTGCGGTGCGGCCCGGTTAACAAGCCTGCATGCATGTCCGCACCTTCCCGGCTTTTGTTCTAGTGGCCCCCAGGAGTCGAACCTGGCTCGGGGTGGTTTTATGCGTCCAAGCAAGAGGCCCGTGTTGCAAGCACGGGGTTAACTAATCCTCCTGCTGATGAGAGGCTACTTGACCGCACTCCGACTGGACACGCGTATCCATTTGTCGGCGCTACCCAAGGCCCTTTCCCCTTCTGCACATACGATTGCTGCGTCCGGACAGCCGACCGGAGTAGCCACTGCTATCAGTCTATAGCGGCCCGTACCTGTTCATTATCTCGTTGACCTGTGCCTCAGTGTAGGCCCGAGACAGCTCGCCGTCACGGGCCGAGCGGAGCGCGAACTTGTGGCGCATGTAGTCACCGATGACCACCGGCCCCGGTGGTGGCCTGAAGGTAGCGGCCTGGACATTGGTTGGCGTTAGATACGTGCGGTAGCGCGGATCACTCCATTCCCAGATTGGCTGCACGCCGACAAGCGTGGCCTTCTGTTGGTTCTTGCGAGGCCGCTTGCCTCTCTCGCGATCAGCGACGACTCTAGCCCGTGACTTGGTTCTCACGGCTGCCTTGCCAGCTTCAATGCTATATCTGCTGCGTGGAGGTAGGTGTTTACCACCGCTGCTCCTAGGTTGCGGAACTCCTCCTCGTCATTAATGATGTCGCGCGCTTTGCGGTAGTAGATCCGTGCGTCGGCCTGATGGTCGATTAATCCCATGTTTGTCTCCTAACGAAAATAGGGGAGGCCCCCAGCGTTAGCCAGGAGCCTCCCCGTGACAGTCGGATTCGGGGACCGACAAGAGGGGGGAAGTGTCCCGATCAGTGGGAACGCCCCTCTACCACGGAGTCGTGCATTGCCGGTCTTACCGGGTTGCGCCCGGTGCCCGCTCCTTCCCTCCAGCAGATTTGCCCTTGGGGTGGGTTGGGATTTCTCCAGCCTCGGTGTGCTTTACGGCCCATACTTCGGCAGCCGTTTTTCAGCCATGTCCTTGGCCCACCGCTAAGTGAGCCTCGGTCACAGTATAGAGGCCACCGTTACCCGGTCGAGCACCCCTTGATGCTTTCCTTCAGACCATAGAACGCCGCATGCAGCCTTTCGGCATCCTCTTCTGATCCGCTTTTCTGCCATGCCTCCTCGGCATCCAGATATTTCTTTGCTGCATTCGCCACCTTGACGACGCTAATCACGTGCGTGGATCCGGTCTTGGTATCAGCTCCAGCTCAACGAACCAACGACCCGGCTGGTGCGGATATTGGTGAGCCGCCACCTCGCGATAGTTCGCTCTGTGCTCCTGGGACAGCTGTGACCAGCCTTGCGCCCTCATGCAAATCATCCTTGCCTCCATCCCGGTCCGTCCTCGGTGTACACCCAGTCCTCCTCGGGGACTTCCTCGTACTCCTGTATCTCAATCTGGCGGTCCACCCAGTCAAAGAACTGCTCTTGCTCGGTGTAGACATCTTCCATTGCGTCCCATTTATGGGAGAAGGGGTTCACCTAGGCATTCTAGCGTGCAGAACCGACGAGGCCCTCGCCCGGAGGGGGGTTAGTTCTCCAGCGACGAGGGCCGTTGCGCTAGTCGCCGCGGTTAGTGCGGCTTTTGCGCGGGTCGGGACACGGGTACGCTCAATCAGTATAACGACCGCGAACCGGGCTCTGACCACGCTTGGGCGTCGGCGTTCGTCGGCAGAATGCGGTTGTAGGTGAGCGCCGACATCGGTGCGCGGCTGGTTTGGGGGCGGATACGGTGGGTGGACACAAACAACCGTCACTGCACCCGCTCAGCGACACAGGATGCACCTACCGGGTTCTATTAGGGCTGCCGAGAGGATCGTGCCCGAGGGGTTACCGGCTCTGGAGCGAGAGGACAAACGGCGATCAGCAAAGTTACTACAGGGGCCTCCAACCCCTTCTAATCCCTCCTGCGCGTGAATACAAATGAAACGGGTCCAAAACTGTTGATCCAGCTACGCAAACAAAGTCCCAGCTCCAGATAGAGAGCTACGCAGAGGATGGGTAGTCAAAGCCCTGTAAAAAGCGACCTGAGAATGAATACGGCGTTGAATACGCCCCTCTCTGCGCTTTTTCGACAAATGAAACTAGAAAGTCGCAGGACTAAGCCGGTTTTTCACGGAAAGTCAAGGGCACATCGGGGGTCAAACGTGCGGGCGGTTGTGTCATGGCGGCTGTCAAAAGGTGCGCCATGCATCCCCTACCACACACCAGGCAAGGATGCAAGTACCCGTGCCACCTACCACCTGGTAGTCCGATTCGGCTTGCAATCGGTACGCAGACATGGTAGGCGCACGGCACAGGTACTTGACGGCACACTTGACCTAGGTTGTGCCGTAGATTGATGGGTCGCCCGGACCGGGCTCGCATCGGGTAAGGCGGTGGAAGGGCAAACCTTGCTCATCCACACCAGGCACGAACCGCAAACAATCCCCATCAGAGAGCAGGACCAGAAGCGATCCGTCGTTCAGCGTCACCCTGCGGATCGGCTGTCGGTTGGCGTTGCGTTGCAGTGCGTCACTCAGTGTGGAGTGGTCGCCTTGCCAGGCGTTGCGACTGAGGAGCGTGAACACCTCAAACCACATGCGCCGACGCGCGGCGTCCCAAACATCGGGCGCCACTTGACTCTGGCCCGTTGGTCCGCTGCGCCACTGGGCAGGCAGGCCCTGGCGAAAGTTCTGCATTGCGTAGAACGGGTTTTTGTCCGGGTCCACCTCGTTGGCGTCGTGCTCTCGCACAAAGTCAGTGGGCAGGTTGTACTTGGACAGCATGGCAATGGCCCATGCGTCGGCATCGTGCTCCTGCTGCACGGCGTCCCCGTGCTGAACCTTGCCAGGTTGGGAGTGACCCAGGACAACGTGGCCGAGTTCGTGCGCCATGACCTGAACCGCCTTATCGGGCGGTAGATCGGGGTTGAATCCGTAGGTCATGTCCTCGCCATCCGTGTAGCCCTGGACACCCTGCAACCAGTCCCGGAAAGAGTAGGCATTGCCACTGTACCCGTGGGCACGCAATGACTCCTCAATCTGGGCTAGTGCCTGCTCTGGTGTGATCATGTTGCAACCTCCTTGTGAGAGTCCGACAGAGCATGTCGGAGGATGGATTCGACAACCGCATAGCCCCACTTTCGGCACGCAGTCATCAGGATGCGGTACAGCATTCTCTGCTCACTGAGCATCGGATCCCCCTGTCAGTTCGTCCAGAAGGACCAGAGCAATGGCCCGGTCCATAGCCTCATCCGAGTCGGGACGGTTGTGCCTGGGGTCATTGTGCCAGTCCTGATATGCGGTTGCCCGCACGTACGGCCCAGGATGGTCCACGTTTCCGCTGTAGGCGTTGCGGTCCATCGCATTGGCGATGAGTTCGGCCTGGTAATACGTGGCGGTGCCACGACCGAACGCCATGACCACTGCCCAGCATCCCCGGCCAACGCAACACACCATCCGAGTGGGGATCCGTCGCCGCCACATTGCCACAGGCATGTAATCCGGCCCGTATGCGATATGGGGTTGTGACCCGTGGTGCTTGAATAGGTCACACTGACCACTGCCCAGCACGTGGACAGCGTTGCAGTATGGGGTATCTGTCTCGTGTTTCATCGATGACCATCCTCCTTAGATAGATCGTCGTCAAATGGTTCGAGGACTAGTTCAGGGAACTCAGCCCGGAACACCAGGTCGCCCGTACCAAAAAAGATAGGTGGTACTGGCGCCTGGCGCACCTGGTGTCCAGTGTCGTAGTCCAAGTCTCTGCTGCGGTGTCTGCCCACTGGTTTAGTAGTGGCGGATCCATGCATACAGCGTGATGAACGCATCGGGAATGATTGCGATCCCGATTGCGTATTTCAGTAGCGGTGCGTCGTGAAGGACGTTCGCCACCAGGTACGGCACCATGAAAGTGAAGATCAGCGCCACGACCAGGGTGTAAGAGCGGTTTCGGTTGCGGCGGTTTGCCCGCTTGTCCTCAATCGCTTGACGGCGAGCATCGGCCCGCTGAATCTCATTCTGGGCAATGGCAGCTGCCACCTTCGGCACCTGGGACACCATGACTTCGGCAACGACATGGTTCACATCGTCCCGAATGGTTGCGTCCACGGAATCCCCTGGGGGAACCGTCAACGTAGTTTGCGTTGCATCGGACATTTCTGTCCCCTTTCGTTTGGTTTGGGTTGGCACCCCATCGTCCCTGGCAGGTCAATAGACCGCCTAGCGGCGGGGTGGCGGTGAGAACGTCACCGCAACATACGGAAGGAGAGCGCCCGACTCCACGGGGGGATTACGATCCTGGCGAAGTAGCAAGGCGAAGTCCCTGCCCTTTTGGCCCATCGCCCGATTCGTGAGGCTTCGGAGGCGATGTCTCAGCCCTGGCAGTATGAGCTGTCCAGGTTACAACAGGGTGTCCGGAAGGTGAACCCTAGGTAATCTTTGAGTGAACGTTAGGTGAACGATCAAACGTCCGTTGGGGAGGATCCAGACCGACTGTCGGTTTGTACCGAACGGTACAGGAGTTATCCACATGGGGAAAACCTGCGAGCAGGCGGGACAAACGACCCCAATCAGGCCGAAACGTGTCTGTAGACGAAGAAACTTGCAACAGATTGCGCTTGCTTATGACACTACTACCGAGTACCATAGCTATATACGCAAGCGACCTGGCGAAGTGATTATCGCTGAAGCTCAGGTCAGAATGGAGAACCATGACACGGAAGGACTACGAGGCAGTGGCCGACAAGCTGGCTCAGCTTCGACTATTGGGCTGTGATGCCTACACGCTGGAGCTAGTGACCTACGGGCTCGCTGACATCTTCGGCAACGACAACTCACGCTTCGATGAGGAGCGTTTCTACAAGGCCGCTGGCCTGGTTCAGGAGGTGAACCATGACCACGCATGACGAGTGTGAGTGGTTCCTGCGCTGCCACAAGCCCGTAGCAGGCCACGTTGCTCACCCCACGCTGGGGTGGGTGCCGACCTGCTTGGACCACATGAACTGGGTTGCTGATCGCAATCCCACCAAGTTTGTGCCGCCGATTGCTGCTCGGTCTGCCGAGCGTTTGGCTGCACAGCAGTTCGATGCGATGTACGACGAGGAGGGCACATGACCTACGACGATCTACAAGACATGCTGCCGTTTGCAGCTATTGAGCTGGTGGGCGACAGGGAGGAGCTGGTGATTTACACGGGTCTCTCCGTACCCGATGGCTCTGAGCCGTGGGGTGAGCGTGAGCTGGTCCCGATGGATGAGGAGGCGTAATGGCAAAGCGAGCAACAAACCCAGAGCAGCGCATCATGCTGACTAAGGCGCAGTCTGCTGGCTGGCGAGTGAAGGACACCAGCGATGGCTGGCAGGTCTACTCGCCTGATGGACAGAGCATCGTCACGATGCACACAACGTCCAGCGACAACAGAGCTGTCGCCAACGCCAAGCGGGATTTCGCCCGTGCGGGGTTGGATATGGACAAGCCGCTGCCTCCGAAGCCACAGAAGCCACAGCCCACACTTAGTAATGAGTCAATCTTCAATCCCATTGCAAAGCTGGAGCAGGCTATCAATACTGAACCCGAGTTCCTCACCACACCTCGCCTCGTCGTCACGGGCAGGCCGCAGCCCCAATACCTACCAGAGCAACCGCTGAAGCCCACAGGCAAGGTGGCGCGCAGGGCCGATGCCCCACAATGGGAGGCCCCGCCCGCCAAGAGACATGGTGGTGGACGTAAGGGGCCGATGGACAAGTGGCGTGATGCCATGATGAGCCATCCCGGCGAGTGGCTGGTGTTCACAGAGACAGGCAACTCGCAGACTGCTGCATACCACAAGCGCCAGTATGGTAAGCTGGGCTTTGAGTTCATCAGCCGTCAGGTGAAGGCGGGTGAGCCCACCTACAAAGTGTGGGCACGGTACATGGGAGGCAAAGCATGAAGCCCGTGATTAAGCGCGCTTGCTATCACTGCAAGCATGACAGACACTACGGTCCGTGCAATCTTCGCATGCACCGTCCCACCGGGGACGTGTTCTGCAACTGCGAGCAGTGGCAAGACCGCCCACAGAGAAGGCGGCGTCACCCATGATGGAGTCCGCACTGAAGTTGAAGCTGGAGCGGCTCCGTGAAATGCGGCGCACCGCCAAGCGACTTGGACAACCTAAGAACGTTGCCAAGTTCGACACACGTATCGCTGCCGTGCAGGCAGCACTAAAGCAAGAGAGGAAGCAATGAAAACAGTCAGAGTGCGCGAAGCATCTATGACTCCACCGGATATGGTCAGAATCGAGCTGACCGCCGAAGATGCCCAGCGGCTATACCGCATTATGTATTCCCATGTAGGAGAGCGCCTATACGCCTCGTTGCCTCTAAGAATACAGAATGCACTTAACGACGCTGGTGTTCGCATGGTTACCAGGCAGGACTCGCTATGAGCGCCAACACGCAGGCATCGCTGGTCGGCAATCTGACCCGTGACCCCGAGCTGAAGCACACGGCGCAAGGCAAGGCCGTTGTGAACTTCAGCATGGCGGTCAACGACAGCGCCGAGCACACCAGCTACTACGACGTGACGGCATGGGGCGACCTTGCCATCAACGCATCGAACACCCTCTCCAAGGGGATGCGTGCGGTGGTGTTCGGCACCCTCTACCAATCGTCCTGGGAGACACAGGACGGCGGCAAACGGAGCAAGGTGCAGGTGACAGCCGAGGCAATCGGCCCAGACCTGCGGTTCGCAACCGCCCACGTCGTTAAGGTTGCGAGCGTGGAAACACCACGGTCCAACGAGCCCCGCGCAGGAAACGTACAGGATGTCAAGCAAATCCTGGACAAGCAGTTCCCTGGCGCAACCGTCTATGAGCGGAATGAGGAGCCCTTTTAAGGGTAAAAGCCCACACTAAAACAGAGAGGATTAACATAAATGCAGGCTTCACGGGCTACGCAAATAATCGAAGATGTCGTCTACAAGCCAGGCTGGAAGTTTGAGGCCCTGGTGTCGGATCGGTTTGAGGAGGCAGTGACGTTGCAGATCAGCTACGCCGCCCCCAACTTCAGTCGGGAGAATGCTCCCGACTACCTGGAGCGCACGATGGCTAACGCCTCATTCATGCGCCTCTGCACGCCGGACTGCACAGACGACAGCATTGTGGAGTGGGTGTTCCACTGCATCATGCAAGTTGAGCAACATGAGGCGAGAGAGGCGTTCCGCCTTGCGCCGATGATGTACGCACCGTTCCACCCGCATCGTCAGGATGGCATGCAGCGGTTCGGTGATCCAGATGGCGACCTGAGATTCGGTGTCGCATGAGAGAGGAGAGCAACATGAGTTGGTTGATTGAGAGGCCAGTGTTCTGGCTGGGCATCGGCATCGGCGTAGCACTTCTGCTGACGCTGGTGTTCGCATGAGGCGGGGTAAGGCCGAAGCTGCGGCCCGCCTGGAAACAGCGGCAGTTGCAGGCTTCGCCACTGCATCACAACAACTTCAGCGCGCTGCTGAGCTGATGCGTGGTGCGGTTGAGGAGCATCTGCACATGGCAAATGCACACGATGTTGAGGCTGCAAAGCATCGCAACCTCGCTGATGTTGCAGACGAGAGTGCACAGCGCCACGACAGGATTCGTGAGCGGCTGGAAGCACTCCTCAGCTGATGGGTGAGGTTAGGGACAGGAACCGTGAGAAGTTCCTGTCCGACCCCACCGACCCTCGCCACGGCACGCCCAACGGCTACAGCAATCTGGGCTGCCGGGGTGAGATTTGTGACGGCGCATGCACCAGGGCCAACACCAACTATCACCTGGACTTCATGCACAGGCACCCCGAGCACCGCGAGAAGGCCGCTGACAGCAACATGCGGAGGCTCGGCAAGACACGGCAGTCGCCCTACACGGAGCGGCCCGAACGCTGGAAGGAACCGTATGAACCGGAGAGAGATTGACATGCTGCGGCATCTGCCGCGTGGCTGGTCAGCCCGCCAAGTGATGGTGGTGCATCCCAGCAAGGTCATCGTCAAGTCCTATCAGGTAACCATCACGGTTCCAGTAGAGGAGGCAGATGACTGACCAACAGCGGGCTAACACCCCGTTTACCGCAGAGGATCGCACGCAGGTGGAGGAGTTCGTCACCAGCATGCAGCAGAAGCATCAACAAGAGATACGGACACTCCGTATCCGCATTGCAAACCAGCAAGCCGAGATTGCAGCATTGAAGGCTCGGCTTGACCAAAGAGCACAAGAGAGGGTAGACCTATGACAGACAAAAGCAAAGGCGTGTTCATGCTGGCGATTCGGCACGATGAAGCCGAGCGGCTGGCAAACGACCTAGAGAAGGTCGCGCTTCAGCTCGGACCTGACGCTCAGGAGTTCTATGGCGCACTACGCGAGGGACTCCAGAACGTTGCCGATGGCAAGCGTGGACTTGAAGCTACCGTCGTTCGTACGGATGGGGACTGACGCAATCGCACTGATTGTGCGGGACTGGTTGAAACACCATGACTCGCGCAGACAGGGCACGCACCTGAACGACCGCCAGGAGGGACTCTGTTCTTCCTGTGGAAGCTACATAGTTTGGGTGCGTACCGAGAGGGGCAAGGTGATGCCGCTGGACCCGTGGGCCGATGATGGTGGGCGCTTCTGCGTTCGCAACGACTTTCGGGATGCCAGCGGTCGCCGCGTCGTTCACTACGTGCGGGACGAGGAGCTGGAGGGCAACACCAGGCCGCTCTATCGCTCGCACTTTGAAACATGCGATAGCCGCAACAAGCCAAGGAATAAACCGATCAACGAGGAAAAGGATTTTCTATGAGCCGTGGCCCACTTAACGTGGATGTGAAAAACAACGGCGAAGATGTCATTACCGTAGCGGTAGGTAGGCGCGGCGAGAAGGACGCGCCCTATGTGCCCATCGATACCGAACAAGCAGTGTTTCTGCGTGACTTGCTTAACTGGGCGCTAACCGACCACGACACAAATGGTCACTTTGAGGAGTGGCTATCACGCCAGGCGTTTGGAGACTTTGTGGATGATACGCAAACCCAGCTCGACCAAGGCGCCGTCATCATTCCCCTACACCCACAAAAGGACGAACCAGCATGACCTTTGAGCCATATCAGAACATCATCGCAGCACAGCTAGAACAGCTGTTCAAGCCGCTGAACCCGAGTCGCGTTAAGACGCGCAGCGGTGCGGGCAGCTACCTGGAGGCGTGGGACGTTATCGCCCACCTAACCCGCATCTTCGGCCCACTTAACTGGGATAAGGAAGTGCGCGACTCGCAACTCATCTACGATGAGCCAGTCGAATGGACAACCCCCAGTGGCGATATTAAGTCGGGATGGGACGTGGCCTACCGCGCCACCGTGCGGCTTACCGTTAGGCCGGGTGGACTCATGTGGATACCCAAGGTGTCCGAGGATGTCGCTACCGGACAAGCGCAGCACCAGCCAAATCGTGGCGATGCACACGACCAGGCGCTAAAGACCGCCGTGTCTGATGCGCTGAAGCGTGCGGCCAAAGACCTGGGCAACCAGTTCGGGCTGTCGCTGTACGACAAAGGTAACGTAGCGGGCGTGGTTAACATGAGCCTCGCCCACCCCCGCTCGCAGGAGACTCCTAGCGAGGCCGACAAAGAGGAGATTGAACAATGAGCACCCCGAAAATGTGTGATGTCTGCGAGAAGCTGGCACCCCCAGTCGGAATGAACAACCCACAAGTGTCGCCACCTCGCGATGCCTTTGGTACCTATCTGTCGCTGCCGGAAGGATGGCAATACATCGGCATGAGTAGCAACAAAATGACCGTGCCTGGCGGCGAGGTGTGCTCGAAGGCGTGTGCCACCCTCTGGATCGCTCGGCACTGGGATGATTGACTGGAGTAAGCACACACCCCACAAAGAGGCACCCCTAACCGGCCAGATGACGGTCCACTGTGAATGCGCAGTGAAACATGACATCGGTGGAGGCGAAAAATGCGCAGGCCGCTGCTGTGGATGGAAGTCCCAGAACAACGGCAAGTGGGCGATGGATCAATACCGGGCTCACGTAAGCGCGCTGCTGCCTAAGCGGGAGGAAATCAAAACCGCTACGCTGGACAAAAAGGTCAGCGCCAAGCACAGCACAAGACGGAGGTGGAAGTAGTGGCTAAAGAACAGGACCGGCACACTGCGGGCAACGTGCATCAAATCCGGTTTCCGCAAGAGCTGTCAGATCGCCTACGCAAGGCGTCCGAGGATCACAGCGTGGCTGTCAACTGGTTAGTCAACAAGGCCGTGCGCGAGTTCCTGGATAGCCTGTTGCCGCCCGAGGAGATTAAGTGGACAAGATAATCGAATGTAGGCACTGTGGGTGGCAGATAGAGAAGATCCCTGGCGACCTGCTGCACCGTTGGCAGCACATCTACGGCGGAAGCCAGCACTGTCACTTCACCGCGGTTCCTCCGGAGGACTGGCGTCCGGAAACGGACTAATCTGAGCGCATGTCCAAGGGCGAGGACCAAATGGCCGCATGGTTGGATGAGGCGGGGTATCCGTACACCCGCCAGTGGCGTTTCCATCCCATCCGTAGGTGGCGTTTCGACTTCGCCCTTGGACACCCGCCCGCGCCTCACGGCAACGGCAAGACCATCGACACGCTGAAGCTGGCGATAGAGGTGGAGGGGGGTCAGTTCACCGGGGGACACAAGCGCGGCGCAGCCGCCGATACGGACTGCGAGAAGTTCAACGAGGCCACCCTGCATGGATGGCGGGTGCTGCGGTTTACGACGCGGCAGGTGGAGTCGGGTCAGGCGTGGCGGGTGATTCAGCGGGCGTGGAATCAGCGGCAGCCGAAGCGGGTGGGGCCTGAGCCGGGAACGGCGGGATGGCCGGATGATGCTTGATGATGTGGTCCAGCTTGGCGTGTAGCGCCTGACTCTCTGCGGCGGCGTGAGCCTTCACGCTTCTGAAGTGACCGAGGAACCAGCGGCGCACTGGCGGCACGAACACCACGGCGATGATCCCGTACACCACCGTCTGCACTAGCGCCTCTGGGCCGTTGCTCAGGATGCTGGGCCAGAAGTGATTGAACCACAGGTAAGATACTTCATGCATCACTAATCAGTGATCTTCGCGCAGGCCCTCGCCTCTGCCATCAGATGCGCCTTGCTGGTCTGATCGTTGGGAGGACGTTTCACCGCCTGGTCCAGCACCTTGTCCCAGCATTTCGCGCCCGCCTGTGCCTTGCTGAGTTGCGTTTGCTGGCTGCTCAGTTGCGCCTGCTGATGGGTGAGGGTGTTGATCTGCACTCCCTGTCCCGCGAATACCGCGCCGCCGAACAGCACGTCCAGCAGCACGAGAGCGGCGACGTGCTTCCTGATCCAGATGTTCAGCTTGGTCCACACGGCGTCGATTCCTCTTATCGCTCAGGGTAGCGATTGCCGTGAGCAGGCTTGCGACGGCGCTGATGCCTGCGACAATAAGCCCAACCAGGCTAGGCCAATCTGCCGCGAGGAGGGCAAATCCATAGAGGATCCCAGCCCCCGCCATTGCAAATAGCTTGCCCACATCACGGGGTCGGTGGAGTCGGAGGTGTAGACGGTGCGCTGTTGGGCACCAGGTACACGGAGACAGCGGTAACGAGGCCGACAGCCCCAGTCACCCACTTGACATCGGCGGAAGGCACCAGCCCAAGGGAAAGGGCCTCTCCTGCCAATCCTGCGAGGGCCACCAGGAACTTGGCCACATTGCGCGGGACGAACGTAACGCTGAAGGGCTTGCTCACGGCTGGGGCAGCCTCTCCACATACCATGACGGCTGGCCCACCGGGTTGCCGCCAACGGACTGCCACCAGTGGTAGGACACGTTGTTCACAACGCCCCACACATGGAGTTGTCCTCCTGAAATCTGACTTGTCATTGACTCATTCTCCTGCTTACTAGGTGGTGCGGGCGGGGCTGCCCCATGAACAATGGTTGGTATCTGCGCTAGGCGAATCGTACCAGGGCACGGATGGTCGCCCCATGCAGGGTCAGGTGTACCATCAGGATTGCTATGCGATGTCACGCCAGGCGTGCCGTGTGCAACTGGGCCGACGATGGGCCAACCCTCACCCTGCGCCAACCATGACGCGAGGCGACTGCCGGTCGCTAGCTGCGCAGCAGTCATGGGCTCGGTGTCGAAGCCCTCAAACTCGCACGACGCATAGCTGTCGTTACCGTTATCCTCTGCCCACGCCACCACGTTGGTGTCTAGGTACTGCTCCAGCGAACCGTCCTTGGCGCACCAAAAATGAGCGGATACCTCCGCTGCCGGGTTGCTAAACCAACCGTACAGCGAGCCGTTGCCCTCTTGGACGTGGATCACTAGGCCGATGCGAGCCGACCGCGTACCTCCGTGGTTAACGGTTATGGGCTTGTAGGTGGCGAATGGACAGATCATGCAATCCTCACTGCGGTGTAGCCGGTCGCGTTGGCGAGGCCAGAGCTAGGCGTTGTGGCCTTGATAAGGCTGGCGACTCCGGTGCGCTTGGCTTGGAACACAAGCGTCCCCGGCGCAGTCACAGTAGCGATTACCGACATCGTTCCTTCAAGGAACTGGGTGCTAGTCGATGTGGCGGACAACTCCATGCTCAACTTGCCCTCAAAAGTTGAGGTCGCCGTACCTGCGGCCACCTGGATTTCAACCCCGGCACTTGTGCCGGGAGTCACCGAGGTGCCGAACGTGACCAGCCAGGTGCCCGCAGCGAGCGAGGCTGTGGTTAAGAACGTTGCAAGGGATCCCGTGGGGGAGTAGTCGCCACCGAGGTGGCCGGATGCGTTGGTAAGGGCTGGGTAAATCCATTCCAACCCTGAAGGATCAGAACCGCCAACCGATAGCACCGTTCCAGCCGCACCAACGGCAAGCTGTTCACCAGTATTGCTACCAGTCCCCACGTACAGGTTGCCAGCAGCGGTAAATAGATTGGTTACATCAGCGCTCGCTAGCGTGACCGCTCCGTTGCGCCCATTCAACGAGCCCACCACGGTGACGGCACCAGTTGATCCGTTGACGCTGGCAACACCCATGTGCGTGTGGTCAGACCGCGCCGGGGTGGCGTTGGTACCATCAGTGTTAGAGACAGCAATCGTCTTGGACTGACCGACGCCGAAACTGACCCACTGCAACGTGCTATTACCTGCTTGAAGGAACTGAGTAGTAGAGCCTTTCGCAAGGCGCGTAAGCGTATTGGCAGCAGAACCAACCAGCAAGTCACCAGCTGCCTGGACCGCGCCGAGCGTTTGCACCGCCACCTGGTTTGCCTCATCCAGGTCTTGCTTGTCCATCGTGTGTAGCAACGTGGCGTTAGAACCGTGGTTCTGAGCTGTGTAGCCGTTGTACCCACGACCGTTGGTTGCGACGTTAAAGGTTGGACCTGAACGCGAGGAACACAAGATGCGCTCCTCCGTAGCAAGACCCTGATCCACCGTGACAATGAAGTCACCAACCGATCCATCTGGAAACGTTGTGCCATCGTGCGCCACGAAACTCGTAGCCACGTTCGACATGCCACCTGGGATATAGTCGGTGACACTGACTGCGTTATTGAACTGGCGTCTGATCCAGGAGGTAACGGACATGCGGCTCCAATACTAGGTGCTTGCGGACAGGGTACGACACGTCACGACAGCCACCCCATTCAGCTCTCCAGACACAGAATCCCATTGCTCAGGGATCCAGTCAATGGACTCAATCGTGGCAGAGAACGCAGGCATATTGCCAATCTGTACGGTGCAGATGACCTTGTTGATACGCAGAGAATCAAGGAATCCATACTCCACGCTGGGCACCAGCGGTACCTCCACATCCTTGATGCGGATACCAGTCCGGAGCTGGATGACCACATTCCAGTCGGTGGGGGCTGGGGGTGCAGGGATGCTGCGGAGAGTGTGGCGCGTCAGCGTAGGAGTCTCGGTGTTGCTGGCGGCAGAGCCCAGCACTTCACGAAGCTCTATGGTTTTAGCCAGGGTCTGGGGTGTATTGAACTCAAAGAACGGCACATTCATTGCACTCGCTACACCACAGCTAGTGAAGGCCTCACCGTCCAGGGCGGTCATGGTTTGTATCGTACCCAGCAGCGGCTGACAAGCAATGTCAACGAACACCGGCATCTTGCTGTCGGCTATGCCGTAGGTGATGAGTCCGCTATCTATGGTGCCATGCGGTACGAATGTGGAAGTCTGCGCGAACACTCCTACGCCACTCACCGAGAACACCACCGTTCCGTTGCCAAAGATTGCTATGGAGTTGACCTGGCCCTGTGTGGTTGCCATCAGATCGGTAGCCCAGGCGGGTGCCAGGTCGGCGGTGAACTGGCTCAGGTCCATGCGGAACAGCCCGGTGCTAGTGCTGTCATAGTTAGCCCATGTTCCCCAGATGAAGCGGTTGTATGCACACATCGCCGTCACTGGTGCGGCGTACGGGGTTGTGGTCAAGGGACCGATATTCAAGCCAACCGTCCCGGTGAATGAGTTAGCAAGCACCTGCTCGGAGAAGCGCCAGCCCAAGCTGGTACCAAGTGCCACCCCGGCACCGCCATATCCACAGATGCAGTTGATGTTTTCGCCGTATGGAAGCTGGCCCGCCAGGATGGGCGGCGATAGAGCCGTGCCATCCGTGGTGAGCTGGATGGAGTAGACAACACCAACGTTCCCCGAGTTGCCTGCCGCAAAGATCACACCATTACCCACAGTGAAATCCACCCAGACCATGTTGCCGTACAGAGATGTCAAGAGTGGGGATCCCGGTAGTGCGCCGCTTGCCGTGAGGTTATAGATCGTGTCGCCAGTTCCCAACATCAGCCTGCCCATCACGAAGCGCACAACAGCTGTAGAAGAAATGGATGAAGTGATGTACTGCGTGGCAGCAGCAGCCGCTTCCGTCGTCGTATAAACACCACTGGCTCCGTAGGCCACCCACACATTGAAGCCATCGGTGCAAATGGAGCTAGCCGTGACGGCTGGCGTGCCGGTCACGGTGGTCCAGGACGACATGCTTCCGCTGGAATACTTCAGCGTCTGGCCGTCAATCACGTAAATATGCGTGCCGCATATCACCATGTCCAGGTTGGTATGTAGAGACTGGAGCACCGAGGAGGTGTCGTTCAGCAGCGTCAGCTGCCATTGCGTCCACGGGTTGATGCCCTTGGACGCACGAAACGCAAACTCCGATGATCCCTTACGGTCCAGATACACCTGCCCTGCTCCGAGGTGCCAGGAGTCCTGCGTCCTACGCCACAAAGACTCGGTGGAGATGGACTGTTCGCCAGGTTCGTTGGACGTATCGGCCTGCGTCCTCGTTGTTGCCGTTGTTGTGGCACGCATAGCCTGGCGCTTCCACGGCTTGAACTCTAAGTCGTGGAGGTAGTTATGCCCTGCTATGGAGACAACGAACGGATCGGGGACAAGGACGGAAAGCCCGGTCTGAACGTCAGACCACACCTGGTCCAAAACGCCACCGATAACTCCGGTCGGGAATGCAACCGGCGAAGCCATTACAGCACCCGCAGGGGCGTACCGTAGGCGCGGATCAAACCCTGAGCCACAGCCTGGATGCGCGCTTGCCGCTGAAGCATCAGACCCTTGTATGAGTTGAGCACCTGTCCACCAGTCACCAGCTCCAGCTGCAACGGATCACTGGTGGCCTCAGTGAAGTTGCGCTTCACCTCGCGGCCCGCCATCAGTTGGATGGCAGCGCCCAGGGCGGGGAGCCCGTTGGCTTCGGGCGGCAGCAAGCCCACCGTTTGGCAGTCGTCAGTGAGGTTGAGGAGGTGCTGAAAGCGCGAACGAAACCGGACATGGATGGGCAGGCCGGGGAAGGCTGAGCCCTCCAACAGCAGAGCCATGCCCGAGGGGTAGTCGGTGGTCGGTACTGTGCGCGTGGTCTGGAAGCTGCGAATCGCAGGCAGATGCTTGGACGGTCCTGGGATCTTGTAGCGAATCTCTTGGATCGCGATGACCTGTGACGGCGTGACCGGGATGCCGGTGTTGGCGTCAGTCATGTCGTAGCCGCTTATGGCTGGGTTGTAAACCAGCTCCAAGTCCTGCATGGAGTAGAGGCA
>Ga0307470_10000178_pt1 | contig 43897 bp, 80 predicted proteins | sample atmos_gasesAM3C__FD_204565 | JGI IMG/M metagenome (GOLD analysis project Ga0307470, IMG submission 204565) | Hardwood forest soil microbial communities from Morgan-Monroe State Forest, Indiana, United States - atmos_gasesAM3C_05 | ecosystem: Environmental > Terrestrial > Soil > Temperate forest... | reverse complement strand
CAGCGGAAATGGAATACGTAAGCAAAGCCTTAGCGACCTCGCCGGGGACATGGCCGAACAGGCGCGACGTTGGGAGCGTGAGAACGGCGTTAGCCGACCGGCTGGCTCTGTCTGAGGCAATCGAAGTCGTTCGCCTCATGCTGCGCGGTTACGCCAACGGCGGGCAGCAGGCGAGCGGCAGCTATATCGGCGCGCTCGCGCAAGTGCTAGCGCATTACCCGCGCTGTGTCGCCAGCGGGGCTGGCGACCTCGTGGCGGGCGTTCCGAGCACGACCAAATTCCTGCCGACGCCGGCTGATATTATTTCCTGGTGTGACCCGAAAACGCAGGATTTGCGTGAAGTAGTGGAACGCGCCGACCGCGAACATCGGATAGCCTCTGAGGCTGCTTCGCGGCGCATGGCCGATGAAAAGCTTGCCGCTGACCGAAAACTACGCCCCACACTCCAGCAATTACACGAGCAATACGGGCCGAATTGGGGTATCAACACCGACGACGAGATAATCAGCGCCGCCAAACGCGAACAGCAGCGTGCGCGAGCCGAGGAAGCGAATGACCGACTGCGCGCGGCCGAATATGCGGATGCTGGTGTTGAACCGAGATACGCCGCGCCGGGTATTCCGATTTCGTATGCGTTGCTGAAACTGATGCGAGCCGTTCCGTGATTTCCGCTTGACTGAGGTTGCACAACCGCGTAGCCTTGCTCAATGGCAAAGTGCCTGACATGCCCGAAGTGCGGGCACCAATTCCACCAGAAGCCGCAGCGTGACCGGGCGGAATACTTCCGGCGCTGGCGAGCCAAGCGAAAACGGGATAAACCCTTATGCACGGCATGATTGGCAAAAACCGCAAGGGCCGCAAGCGCAAGTCCGGCCGCCGGACGGCTTCTGGTGCTCTGGCACGTTCCCCCGTGGATTATCGGGCCATGGCCGCCGACTGGCCGCACCGCAGATCAATAGCGGGCGGGCTGGGTGCGACGGAACGGGGAGAGAGCTACCTTGGCAGGCTTAACCTCGCAAATCGCATCAGCGACGATCTCTATGAATCCGGGCTACGGTATTCCCGCATCGTCGGCAGCTACTTGGCGATGGCGGCGGCTCCAAAGGGCACATCAGGTTCCGGACGGGGTTTTTACGAGTGCCTGGGGGACAAGAATTGCCCCGTCGAACCCATGAAAGTCTGTATCTGCAAACTGCGAACTGATGCATACATGGACGCCCACGACGCCATCAGCCAATGCACCGGAAAGCAGGCGCGTGTAACGCACATGATTATCAACCGGGTAGTCATCCAGGATCAGCCGTGCTCGGATGAGGAACTGACGCATCTCTGGAATGGCCTGAATGCCTTGGCGGTTCATTTCGGACTGACAGGGCCTCAACGTCCATGGTCCGACACTCGGAATCCGGCTCGGTTGCCCGCTCCATCTTGACAATGCAGGTAAATTATCCGATGCACGAAAGACAAAATCACAAACCGCGCCCGAATTGGCTGGAACTTTCCTAAATGGCTAAAGCCCCGACCGATTTGAGATCATTGGCGCGTTCCCACACACAAAGCGCCGTTAGAACGCTTGCTCGCATCATGAGTGAGCCCGATGCGCCGCCTGCTGCCCGCGTATCAGCGGCCTCGGTTCTGCTTGATCGTGGATGGGGCAAGGCACCGCAATTCTCCACCGATGACGTACACAAGCTCAACGCCGCACTCGGAATGAGTGATGATGAACTCGCCTATATCGCGGCAGGAGGCGGCGAGGACGTTATTGCAGCGGCGGTCGATCCGTCGCAGCTTAACTGACTGGTGTCGGTTCGCGGGCTTCGAGCCCGCTCGTCATCATCGGCTGTTGATCGGTAAGCTAGAGGCCGTTACACGCGGGGATGTTGACCGGCTGGCCGTATTCATGCCGCCCGGTGCTGCGAAGTCCACCTATGCGTCGATCTTGTTTACACCATGGTATCTCGGGAACTATCCCGATCATTGCGTGATAGCCGCGTCGCACACGGCGGAACTTGCGGAGAAATGGGGCCGTCGCGTTCGCAATCTGGTGAGCGAACATCATCTAGTTCTAGGAGCCGGTCTTGCGCCTGATAGTCAAGCTGCCGGGCGATGGGAGACTGATCATGGAGGCGAATATTTCGCAGCCGGTATCGGCGGGGCCATTGCTGGACGACGAGCTGACCTGGTTGTCATCGACGATCCAGTCCGTAGCCGAGAGGATGCTGACAGCGAGACCGTCCGTGAGAAGGTCTGGGACTGGTATAAATCCGACCTTTATACTCGACTTAAGCCGGGCGGGCGGATCGTTCTAATCCAGACCCGATGGCACGAAGATGATCTTGCTGGGCGTTTGCTGGCCGACATGGAAACCGGCGGCGATCAGTGGGAGGTTATTTCGCTTCCAGCTATTGCCGAAGGTGACGATCCGCTTGGCAGGAGCGCGGGTGAACCTCTTTGGCCTGAATGGGAAGGCAAGGCAGAGCTTGACCGCAAGCGACGTGCAGTTGGCCCGCGCGATTGGTCGGCTCTTTATCAGCAGCGGCCAGCCCCGGAAGACGGCGACTACTTCAAGGCTGAATGGCTGAAACCGTATGACAAAGCGCCAGATCGAAACACGCTCAGGGTTTACGGCGGATCAGATTACGCAGTTACGGCGGACGGCGGCGACTTTACCGTTCATGCCGTCGTGGGCATCGATCCCGAAGGACGAATGTATCTCCTCGACCTCTGGCGCAAACAATCCGCTTCCGATATCTGGGTCGAAGCCTTCTGCGACCTCGTAACCGAATGGAAGCCCATCGGCTGGGCTGAGGAGCAAGGCCAGATCAAATCTGGTGTTGGACCGTTTCTCGAACGCAGGCAACGCGAGCGCAAGGCTTACGTATTCCGCGATCAGTTTCCGACCCGAGGCGACAAGGCTGTTAGAGCACAGTCCATTCGCGGCAGGATGGCCTCTGAAGGGCTTTACGTGCCGATCGGTGCCCCTTGGTATCCGGCGCTGCGGAGCGAGCTGCTGAGCTTCCCGGCGGGCAAGCATGACGATCAGGTTGATGCGCTCGGCCTTGTCGGACAGCTCCTCGCCAAGATGACCAGTGGCATGAAGATCAAAGAGCCTGAGAAGCCCAAGAACGTCTCCGGCTACAAGGCTGTAGGCGCTACGCCGTCCGCCAACAACGCATGGAAAACCCTCTAATGGCCGTTCCTGCCTATAACCCCGTCCCGCCACCGACCAATCGCGACTACGGCTGGGTTAATGGCCGTCCAGGGAAGCGCTGATCGATGCTTTCCACTCAGACTGCCCAACCGCAGGCCCAATTGCCCGCTGCCCGGCAGCCCGCGCCCGCAATTGATCAGGGGAAAGACGCCGACTATTTCGATATCACGCGCCTGCGACGGCAGTACCAGGACTATGCGGCGGCCAAGGATGCCGAAGCGCGGGAAATGGTAGATGCCCGCCATTACTACCACGGTGACCAATGGACGCGCGACGAGATCGCCAAGCTACGGGATCGTAAGCAGCCGGTCGTCACGTCAAATCGGATCGTTCGCAAGATCGATGCTGTTGTGGGCTTGGTCGAACGGCTTCGGCAGGACCCGAAGGCATACGCCCGCACGCCCAAGCATGACGAGGGCGCCGAACTGGCCACGGCAACGCTTCGGTTCGTTCTCGACAACAACGACTGGAAATCCAAATCATCTCGCATTGCCCGTGCTGGCGGGATCGATGGCATTGCCGGGATCGAATACGATCTTGTACCCGGAGACGAGGGCGATCCCAGCCTTGAGATGCACATCGCGTACGGGGACGGGTTTTTCTATGACCCGCGCTCCTTCGATGAAGGCTTTACCGACGCGCGATTTCTGGGCGTTGCCAAATGGGTTGACGCCGAGCAGGCTAAGGAGATCGCGCCGGACAAGGCTGACGAGATCGATGATCTGCTGGAATCGGGAACCGACCTGATCACGGTCAACGAATTCGACCGGGAGAAAAACTGGGTCAATACGAACGAAAAGAAGCTCCGTCTCGTCGATCAATGGTACATCAAGGGCGGTAAGTGGCGCTGGTGCCTATACGTCGGCAATACGGTTCTGATGCAGGGTGTGTCGCCCTTCGTTGACGAGCGGGGCAAGACCTTCCCGCGCTATCGGATGTTTTCCGCCTCGGTCGATCATGACGGCGACCGCTATGGGTTCGTGCGGAACCTGAAAAGCCCGCAGGACGAGGTTAATCATCGCCGGTCCAAGGCACTCCATGGCCTCAATACGCGGCGCGTCATCAGTGAGAAAGGCGCGGTTGACGATATCGAGGTAGCCCGCCGGGAGTGGGCGAAGAATGACGGTTGGGTCGAGGTTAACCCCGGCTTGAAAATGGAGCCGGACGACAACTCGAAATATCAAGACTTCAAGGGCCAACTGGAAATGCTCCAGGAGGCCAAGAATGAGATTGAGAACTTCGGGCCTAATCCGGCTCTGATCGGGCAGGGACTTGAAGATAGCTCGGGCCGTGCTATCCAGTTGCTACAACAGGCGGGCATTGCCGAGCTCGGCCCGTACTTGTCAGCCTACAAGAACTGGAAAATCAGGGTTTACCGCGATATCTGGAATATCATTCAGCGTTATTGGACTGCGGAAAGATGGATTCGTGTCACGGATGACCAGAATATCGCGCAGTATTTCCAGATCAACAAATTGCAGATCGATCAGTACGGCCGTCCGGCTCTGGTCAACGCCATCGGTTCGCTCGACGTGGATATCATCATTGATGAAGGGCCGGACGCGGTGAACCTACAGGGCGACAGCATGATGGTGCTGCAATCGCTCGGGCCGCAGTTTTTGCAGCAGTTCCCGGAAATCGCACTGGAGCTTTCGCCGCTGCCCAACTCGGTCAAGAAGCCGATGCTGGACAAGATCAAGCAGAAGCAGAGCACGCCGCCCCCGCCTGATCCGAAGATTGCGGCTCAGGGCCAAGTCGAGCAGATGAAGGCTGCGGCCGGGGCTCACAAGGTCGCGGAGGAAACCAGCCTAGAATGGAAAAAAGCAGTGCTGGCCTCACTCACGCAGATCGAAGTCGCGCGCATCGGGTCAAAGACCGATCTGGATAGCTCTACCATGGCGACGAAACTTGAAGCGGTTCTCGGCTTCGGCCAACTCATTCACCAGCAGCAGGAAGGCGCGGCTGACAGGCTGCACGAGCACGTTCAGAACGCGGCTGACCGGGATCACGAACAGGAATTAGCCGAACAGCAGCAGGCAGCGCAGCCCGCCGAAGCGGCTTAACCAAGGATAATCCCCCATGGGATCGATGGATGATCTACGGAAGCGGGCAATCCCTGCCTCGTGCTTGGTCGATGAGAATGGAAATACCTACAGCGCCTCAGCGGGCGGGGCTATCCCTGCCGGATCAAACATCATCGGCAGGGTCGGAATCGATCAGACGACGCCCGGAACGACCAACGGCGTGCAAGTCAATGCGGCGCTCCCAGCTGGAACAAATCTGGTCGGTAAGTTTGGCATTGACCAGACTACGCCGGGCACGACGAATCTTGTGGCCATGTCGTCGAATGCCGCTGACTTTGCTTCCACGGCCTCGCTTTCTTCGGCTGTATCCGCCGCCGCGTCGGCTCAGCTCTTGGCGGCTAACGCGGCTCGCAAGGGGCTGATTTTAGTCAACACGGACGCCAACGATTGTTACGTTAAATACGGAACGACATCTTCCGCGACTTCCTTTACCGCGAAGATACCAAACAACGGATACTGGGAAATGCCCAAGCCGATCTATACTGGCCGGATCGATGTTATTTGGTCGGCCGCTGGCTCTGGCAGTCTTTACGCGACGGAACTTTAAGATGCCTCTTTACACTCCTACCCCACTAGACTCATTGGCCTATAACGGTCTTCAGATTAACGGTTCAATGGATGTTTCCCAGACCAACCTGACTTCCGCCATTACAATTCCCAATGTGACCACAACTTATGTTGTGGACGGGTTTTATGGAATTTACAGTCAAGGTACTATCGTTATGACCGGGCAGCAAATCGCCCCGCCTGGGAGTCCTGCGTTTGGCGCCGCTTTTCCGAACTGCATTCAGTTTAAATCGACTACCGGGGCATCGTTAGGTTCTGGAGATTTTGCCCTCGTGGCTCAAAAAATTGAGGGCAATCGTATTGCTCGTCTTGGATTTGGTAATGCTGTTGCTCAGCCGATTACTATTGGTTTTTGGGTTTACACAACGATTGCCGGGACAATGTGCGTCGCGCTACAAAACAGCGCAGGTAATCGTGGTTATGTAACGAACGTGATTATTAATAACGCGACTACGTGGGAATACAAAACAGTAACAATTCCAGGTGATACAACTGGAACTTGGTTGTCTACTACAGGCGTGGGAATAGCTATTGTTTTTAGTTTTGGTTGCGGTTCGACCAACCAAGGAACGGCCAATGTTTGGGCCGCTTCTGCTCCTCTCGGTACGTCTTCGACTACGAATTTCTTTGCATCGAATAACAACGTCATCTGTTTGACTGGTGTTGTTGTGGTCCCCGGGGCTTCTGTTCCTTCTTCAACCCGTTCGCCATTTATCATGCGGCCTTTCGATCAAGAACTCAATTCTTGTCGCAGGTACTACCAAAAATCATTTCCCCAGGGAACGGCGGTCGCACAGAGTGCCGGTGTTGTGGGTGCGATCACGGTCAAGAACCCAATCGCTCTTGGCGATCCGTCCGAATACGTGCAGTTCATTCCTCCCATGCGCGCCTCACCAACGGTTGTGACCTACAATCCGAGTGCCGCGAATGCAAACTGGCGGGACATCACCGCTGCTGCAGATGCGACCGTTTCCGTTGATCCTGCTTCGACCAAAAGCGAGACGGGCATTCTGATCGCGACTTCAGGCACCATCGCGACGCTGGGCGATATCCTCGCTATTCACTACACGGCCGACGCAAGGCTGTAGTCGCTGCGCTGCATATCCGCGCGCTGAAACAGAGATCGCACGAACCGGCGATATAGGTTCACAGGCTACCGCCCGCTGGCAGCGAAATGTCGGCAACGTAACCGCACGAAACGCGGAATGGAGCGACCGATGGCTAAGGAGCAAGTTGAGGCACAAGCACCGAGTGAAGACGATCTGTTCGAAGGCGCTGTTGCGGATCAGCCGGAAACGGAGACCGTAACGGAGACTGTCGATACCCAAGCCGAACCGGAAGGCCAGCCCCGCGACGAAGCGGGCAGGTTTGCCGGTAAGCCGGAGGACAAGCCTGACGAGACACTAGCGGCAACCGATCCACCGGCAAAAGTGCTGGTTGACGACAACGCCGCCATGGTTCCGTCTTGGCGTGTTCGGGAGATTAACGAGGAAAAGCGCGCGCAAGCTGCCGAGCTTGAACGCCTGCGGGCCGAACGCGCCCAATGGCAACGTCAGCAACAGCCGCGTGAGGAGCTAAAGCCTGCCGAGAAGGCGTCCAAGCCCGATCCTCTGCTTGATCCCGATGGGTATGCGAAGGCTGTTCGCGAGGAGGTTCGTAACGAACTTCTCAGCGAGCGTCGCGAAGACAGCATGGCGCGCGCTCGCGAATCCAATCCAAAGGAATTCGATGAAGCTTTTGCTGCGGCCACACAGAATGGCGTTGATCCGGGCCTGAAGGGCCGGATGCAAGCCGCGCGTGATCCCGGCAGGGTGCTTCTCGATTGGCATCGCGAACAGAAAACCCGCCAAGAGATCGGCGGCGATCTGAGTGCCTACAACAAGCGCATTCTTGATGAGGCTCTGAAAAATCCGGAGTTTCGCAAGACCGCGATTGCCGCATGGCAGGCCGATGCTTCGTCTCAACAGCCCAATGGTCGCCCGCGTGTTGACCTTCCACCCTCACTGAACGGTGCAAGCCGTTCTAATGCGGCGCTTCGTTCGGCAATGACAGCCGATGTTGATGACGACGCGCTGTTTGAGCAAACCACTGGCTAATCGGGTCCAAGGCTCGGACGTGATGGTCACGAAAGAAAGGTAGCGGCCCGATGGCCCTCACTTCCAACCACGTCAATAACGAACTGATCAAATTCCGCCGAACGGCGGCAATCGACTTCCTCCGCAAATCTCGTTTCGACCCCTTCATGGGGCCGGACTCGACCTATCCCATCGTTCGCCTGAAGGAACTGACGGCGGACGGCAAGGAAATCAACATCCCGTTGGTGACCCAGCTTTCCGGTTCCGGCGTCGGCGCCGGTACGCTGCGCGGCAATGAGGAACAGATCGACAGCTACGGCTTTCCGATCTGGGCCGATTGGGCTCGTAACGCGGTCGCCAATAACCGCGCGGTCAACAAGGAATCCTCATTCTCGATTCGTTCGACGGCCCGTTCGCTTCTGAGCGGCTGGTCTCGTCGCATCGTGCGCGACGATCTTGTTGATGCACTGTTGTCGATCCCGACCTCTGCGGTACAGGCCAATCGTCTGACCTCGACGGGCGGCGGCAACCGCGTCAATGGCATCAAGTGGTCGGCGGCGACTGCGGGACAGAAAAACTCGTGGGTGACGGCGAACGTTGACCGTGTGGTGTTCGGCTCGGCCATCGCGAACTACTCCACCACCTTCGCGACGGCTGCGGCCAACGTCGATTCGACCAACGACAAGATGACGGCGGCGGTTGGTTCCTTGATGAAGGACCAAGCTAAGGCCACCGGCATGACCTCTGGCGTCTATAACGGCAAGCCCAAGATTACGCCATGGCAGCTGAAGGAAACGGACCAGGAATGGTATCTGTGCCTTCTCGGCGACCGCGCCTTCCGCGATCTGAAGGCCGATTCCGTGATGTATCAGGCCAACCGTGACGCGCGCGAGCGCGAGAGCAACCCGACCAAGAAAAACCCGATCTTCACGGGCGGCGGGCTGATCTATGACGGCATCTACTACCTGAACATTCCGGAAATCACCACGCGGCTTCTGCTCACCGCAGCGGGTGCCTCTGGCATCGATGTCGAGCCGGTATTCCTGCTCGGTCAGGGCGCCATTGCGTATGCGCTCGGTCAGATGCCGCGTCCGACCCAGCTTGAGGACGGCGACTACGACTTCATCACTGGCATGGGCATCGAAGCGCAGTACGGCGTCGGCAAGGTTGCCAAGGCTCCGCTCTCCACCGCAAGCGCCACGGTCGGCGATCTTGTCGATTGGGGAATGGTCACCGGCTTCGTCTCCGGCGTCGCGAACGCCTAACCCAACAACTGAAGGGATAAACAAATGGCTTATCGCAAGGACTGGGGCCAGCCCCAGCAGGGCGGGCAGGGCTTCGCGCGTACCCGCAAATCGTTCGGCCGCCTCGTCTCACTGGCGGTCGCCGATCTTGTCACCGGCAATATCGTTGGCGCCTTCATGGTGCCTGCTGGATTCGTCGTGACTGGCATCATCGCGGTTGCGACCGACATGGACACGGGTTCTCCGGCGCTCACACTGAGCGTCGGCGACTCCGGGTCCGGCACGCGTTACCTGAACGCGTCCACAATCGGACAGGCCGGGACCTCGACAACCACGCTGGCATCGACTGGGCTTCTCTACAAGAACACGGTCGATACCGAAATCCTGATCACCGTTACGCTCCAGCCCGCGACGGCAGCGGCCGGAACGGTCGATCTTCGCCTCGACGGCTACATGGACAACTGAGGAGAAACAAACATGCAGAAAGCGACCGCGACATATGTTGCCCCCATGGGCGACAGTAAGGTTGTTGAAATGGGCGGCGTCACGTTCTTCGACGGGAAGCCGGTCGACCTCAACGACTACGAACACCCGCACCTGATTTCGAAGCTGGTTGGCAACCAGTATTTCGATACCAAGGTGAGTGAGGACGACAAGCAGGCGATGCCTGCGGCGAAGAAACGCGGCCGTCCATCGGCGGCGGACCGTGCAGCTGCCAAGCTGGCAGCTGATGAGGCCGAGCTTGCAGCCAAGGCGGCTGCGAAGAAAGCCGCCGATGCCAAGGCGGACCTCGCAGCGACCGAAAGGGCTGCGGGCGATCCGCCTCCGAAGCCCCCGGCACCTCCCGCGCCGCTTGCCTCTGCACCGGCTGCGTAAGAGCCGGTAAGTGGCTAAGACCCGAACTGAAATTCAGTTCAAGGCCCTGTCCATCATCGTCGGTGGCGATGTTGGGCAGGGGCCTTCGGCCGAAGATGCCGCCACGCTTGACGGCTATATCGATGCCGAAGTTGCCGAACTGAATTCGGACGGCACGATCTATATCGACGATCCGGACGCGCTTGATGACGCGCTGTTCACCACGTTCTGCAAGCTGGTGGCGAATGCTGCGGCGGATGAATTCGGGGGGCAATCCAATGAGCAGGCCGCACAGCAGTTCCGCAATCGCCTTCGGGTGATCGTTCGCCCGACGCCGGGGTATGGACCACAGCAGGTCGAATTTTTCTAATGGCCGCGCCTGTCCCAATTCCTTTCCCCCTATCCTCATCGCCGGGAGCTAATCCGCAGGAATCGGCCGGGCGCCTGATTAACTGCTTTGCGGAACCACTTGGTAAGGATGTCAACGCCGTCAAGAGTGCAGCCCCGCCGCAGATCGTATGGCGTAAAAGTCCAGGACTTTCGTTATTCGGCACATCGGCCAACACGGGCTATCGCGGCGGAATTCTGGTCGATAACGCGCTGTATGCGGCCTGGAGCGGGAAGGCGAGCCGCTATAGTTCGCTAGGTGTCGAAACCGCCCTCACGGGCACGTTGACCGGGACTGAGAAAGTCTTCTGGGCGCGCAACATGAAGTCCACACCCGATGTGGTGTGTGTCGCGCCGGGAACGGGAGCATTCTCGGTTTCATCAACGGCGGTCATCGCGTTTGCAGATACGGACGTTGGCGCCCCGAATAGTGTCTGCTTCATGGACGGCTATTTCATCTTCTCCTATGGCGACGGCACGCTACAGGCATCGGGCCTCAATGATGTCACGATCGCCACAACCGACAAGACCAAGGCGCAAAGCAAGCCAGGTGGGCTGACGCGCTGTGTGCCATTCAACGGCCAGCTTTATGCGCTGGGACCGAATTTCGGAGAGGTCTACAGCGACACGGCCAATCCGATCGGATTTCCATTCACGCGCTCCTATGTGCTTCAGCGCGGTCTTCTCAGTCCTTACGGCATCGCCGGGCATGAGGACGGGTTCGGCAACGCACTGATCTGGGTCGCGGATGACAATTCGGTTGTCATGGGTAACGGCAGCCCGAATCCGCTGAAGATATCGCCACCTGATCTGGAGCGGTTGATCGCCGGGGTAGCGAACAAGAGCACGTTAGAGGCGTCGGTTTATATTTCTGGCGGGCATCCAAAATGGGTCATCAAGTGTCCGACGTTCTGTTGGGAATTTGACCTCGGAAGCCAAAAGTGGAACGAGCGGCAAAGCTATCTTAGCACGACATGGCGCGCGGTCGGAGGCACGTCGGCATTCGGCAAGTGGATCGTAGGAGATGCCGCGCTCGGTCGGCTGCTCTACATCGATGCGACGAACTACAGCGAACTTGGCAGTCCTCTTGTCTATCAACTCGACAGCGGACCAGTTGTTCACTTTCCTAATTTTACGCGAGTTGCACGCGCGGATTTCAATTTTGAAACCGGAGTTGGCATTGCCACTGGCTCCGATCCGACCGACACGCATCCGCAAGTCGGAATATCTTGGTCCAACGATGGTGGAACAACTTACGGCAATGAATTCATGCGCGATCTTGGCGTGCAGGCAATAGCGAAGGGCGTTCCGCCGATGCTTAGAACCGGAAAGACCGGCAGACAGGGGCGACGCTGGAGACTGAAGGTCTCGGCGGACGTCTATGTTGGGTTTCTAGGCGGAACGCAGAGCGAGGAATTGCGCCGTGGCTAAGCCACTTCCGGGGTTAGACGTTCCGGCCGTTGATCCGCAGAGCGGGCGCATGACGCAGGCTTGGTACGACTACATGCAGCAGCATCAAAAGCTGACGCAGTTGCCGGACGTTTCGTCCGTCGCGCCGACGAACGGACAAGTCCTGACATATAATTCCACAACGAAACTGTGGGTGCCGACTTAAGTCATGATCCGTGTTGCTAAACAAGTAGACATTTCTGCATGTGCGGTTCTTGCTGCGGAAGTATGGCCTGACGAATCCGACAGTATCGGCCAAAAGCTTTGTTGCGAGATGAGAGATCAATTTTCCGACTGCTCATCTCCTCCGAGTTTTTTTGTTTTTGAATCTGATGGCTCAATTATTGGAATGGCTGGATACCAGCGATCTATGATGTCGTGGGACATTTACGAATTGACATGGGTAATGGTTCACCCATCACAACGACGAAAGTCAGTTGGTCGCGCTCTCGTTGAGTACACAAAAGATAATATAATAATTGATGATCCAAGCGCCAAGATCATCATATTTACCACTTTGGTTCCTGCTTTTTACCTCAAGATAGGCTGTGAGACGATCCGCGAATACACGGTTGATGGTGAGAAACATTCAATCATGTTCTGGTGGATTGGAAGATAGGTCGTAAGAGACCTTAAAAAAGAGAACTTGTCATGGGCCTTTTTGACCTTTTCAGCAATGACACGGCCGAACAAGCGGCGGCTCAACGTAATGCCGGTCTGCAAAAGGGCTACGACGCGCTGTCTGGTCTTTACGATCAAGGCCGACAGGCGATCACGACGAACTATGGCACGGCGGGTGGCTTCTATAAGAATCTTCTAGATTCCTACTCAGGCGGCACGCAAGCCTATGGCGATGCGACTGGCGCGAACGGCCCCACAGGATTTGCGCGCGCCAAGACAAATTTCCAAACCGACCCAGGTTACGGCTTCCAGATGGATCAGGGCTTGCAGGCCCTTCAGCGCACGCACGCGGCGGCTGGCAATATTAACAGCGGGAATGCTGACGCCGACACGCTGAAATTCTCGCAAGGGCTCGCCGATCAATCCTACGGCAGCTACGTTCAACGGTTGCTGCCGTACTTCAGCGGAATGCAAACCGCAACCGCAGGCGCGGCGGGTGTTGCTACCGGGCAAGGCAATGCACTGAATACTTCCTTTCAAGGGCAGGGCGGTGCGGCCAACGCGACCTATACGGGACAAGGCGCATCCGATGCTGCCGCGACGATGAACAATTACAACGTCGGCGCAAATCAGTTCAACGCGCTCATGGCCGGTGGCAAGCTTGCCGGTAGCCTGTTCGGGGCGTTTGTCTGATGGCCGATATCGACCAAATCCTTGCTGGCGGCGCCGGGGCGAGCACGCGCGTTGACTTCTCCAGCCTTGGCGGCCTTGCGGACGCATTCTTTGACACAAGCAAGAAGCGCGCTGAATTCGATACGCGCCGGGCCTTTCGCGATGGCGTGCCGCTAGACGAGAGCGGACAGCCCGATTTTGGCGCGATTTCCAAGACGTTCTTTCAAAAGGGTGATTATCAACAAGGCATCGCAGCGGCTAACCTTGATCTTCAGCGCCAACAGCTAAAGTTTGGGCAGCAGCAAAGTACGGGGATCAATACTTTTGAACAGGGCGGCGCTGCGCCTCCACAGCCACAGTCCCCGCTCGTTAGTCCGCCATCGCCCAATCGCTCAGCTTCCACTCCGGTTGCCCCCCCGCTCAACAAGGGCGGCGTACAGCAGCAGCCGCAAGGCCCGGCGGGCTCACCCCAGGGCGACCGGCCCGGCTCGATTGTCGGCCTTGTGTCCGGCATGGGCATTCCCGACGAATTGGCAGGCCCGATCATCGGGCAAGTATCGGCCATGGCGCGGATCGATCCGAATGCGCCGGTCCCGCCCGAAATGCTGCCCCGCATTCAGGCTGTTGTGCGGGCGGCCATCCAGCGCATGAAGGGCGGCGATCAGCCAACCGTGCCCCAAGGTGTTGCCCCGGCGCAACAGGTCATGGGACCGGGCGGCCCGCAGGTAGCGCAAAACGGGCCGGGTGGTGTCATGCCGCCGCCCCAACCCTTGCCGCAAGGCGCCGCGCCGCCAGCCCCGCCCGGCCAGCCCAGCCCGGTCACGAGCGCCCTAACGACGCCGAACGCTCCGGGTCCGTCGCGGGCGCAGCAGGCCATCGCCTACTATTCCGGCATCATGTCCAACCCGATGTCGCCAAAGAGCAACATCGATCTGGCCAAGACACGGCTGGAGGCGTTGCAAAAAGACGCCAATCTGACGCCGGACGAAAAGAACTACGCGCACGCGGTATCGCAGGGCTTTACCGGCACGATGCAGGACTTGGCGACCAAGACCGAAGCCGACAAGACCTACGCATCCGAAAACGTCAAATCCTACGTCAAGAAATACGATGCAATCCAGGCGAACGGCGACCGCGCGCGTGTGGATATTCCGCAATTAGACCTCGCTCGCAAACTGACCGAGGACCCGAATTTCTATTCTGGCGTCGGCGAGAAATATAACCTTCTGGTCAAGCGCGCTCTTGTCGCGCTCGGTGGCGATGCGAACACGGCGGCGCCGCAGGAAGCCTTCCGCAAGATCGTCAGCAACAGCATCCTCGACCAGATCAAGGCCATGGCCGGAACGGGTCAAATCCGCGTTGCTGAAATCAAGATCATGCAGGACGCGGCGGCCAATCCTGACAACACGCCGCAGTCAAACCGTCTTCTGCTTGAACTCTCATCGCGTCTGCAAAAGCGCGCTGCTGTCATTGCCGACATGGCGCAGAACTACAATAACGGACGACTGGATTCCGGGTTTGACCGCAAGGTGGCGGACTACGATCGCCGTAATCCGATGATCTCCAGCGATGAAATCCCGAACTTCCGCGCGATCATCGATAAGGGCGCGAAGGCTCCGGGAGCGCCCACGCAGAAATTCGCCACGCCATCTGATGTTCACGCCGCCATTGCAGCCGGCAAGCTCAAGAGCGGCGATGCGTTCACGGACGCGAACGGCAAAACCCGGTATGTGCCCTGATGCCTGAAACTTGGGACGCATTCCCGACCGAGGCGCCTTCTCGTGTTCCAACGCCGATCGGTGACGACGGCCGCCAGATTCCGCGTATTACCGTCACGCCGGGAAAGCCGAACGCGGCATCGTGGGATGACTTTCCGGAGACCGATTATTCTGGCCTTGCCAAACAGGGTGGCGTCGGTGTCGTCAAGGGCGTTATCGGACTAGCCGGTCTTCTGGGTGACATCCGCAACGCAGCCAGCGCGGCGACTGACTACGTGGGTGACAAGCTCGGCATCGACCCGTCAACAGTCGAAGCCTTCAAGGGTAGTGTTAAGAAGGTTGCGGCGCTTAGCCCCGAGCCCGTCATGCGGACGATGGCGACCGGGCCAGCCTCGCGCGATATCCAAACGCAAGTCGAAAACGTCACAGGACCATTCCGCAAGCCTCAGAACCAGACCGAGGCAGACGCACAAACGTTCGGGGAGTTCGTACCGGCGGCGCTGGCAGGGCCGGGTGGTCTCGTTCGCAAGACCGTCTTGCAAGCGGCATTGCCTGCGGCCAGCACCATCGTTGCCGGACGCTATAGCGAACAGAACCCATACGTGAAGGCACTGGCGGGCTTCATCGGCGGCCTTCCCGGCGCCGTGATGGCCGGACCATCATCGGCACAGCAGATCATCCGTGCGAAACTCCCGAACTCGGTTACGGAACAGGACATCACGCGGGCAGGCCAGTTGATCGAACATGCACAGGCGCGAGGAGTATCCCTGACATGGCCGGAGGCTCTGACGCGCATCACGGGCCAACCCGTGTTGACGGATACGCAGCGCATCCTTGAAAGCCACGGGCAGACGCGCGCTCACATGAGCGATTTCTTTGCCGGCCGTCCGGCTCTGGTTGACCGCGCGGCCTTGGATGAATTCGGCAAGATCGCGCCCGGTACAGCTAATCCGTCTCAGATCGGGCCTCAAGTTGCCCGCGCGGCGAATGAGGAAGTGGGGGGTGTTCGCAAGGCAATCAATGCGGCTTCCGATCCGTTCTACAAGAACTCCGAAAATGTTCTGTTGACACCGCAGGAAATGTCATTCGTCAAAAGGATTCCGGGCTATCAGGAAGCACGCGATGCGGTGCGAAACAGTCCGCAGCTAAACAGCTTCGTTGAGCATTTACCCGATAACTCGGTTGGCTTCTTGAACGAGGTTAAGAAATACTTCGATACGGCAGCCAAGAATGCGGGTTCAAAATTCAATCAAAATGCCAATCAGCAGGTCCAATCGGTTCACGAAAGGGCCGCGACGGCGATTAAGCAGATCGGTGAACTTAAGTCGCCACAAGACTATGCCGTCGCGCTGGCCATTCAGGAACAAGCACGGAAGCAATATCTTCAGCCGCTTCTTGATGGTCCTCTTGGGAGGTTGGCGAAAAAGGACGTAACGACACAGCGGGCGATTGATGCGTTGTTCCCGTCAAATCCTCTCCCGAACAGCCATACCGAGATTGCGGATGCGGTTACTCGACTAGCAGCCAAGAATCCCGGCGCTGCCACTCAGCTTGTCCGCGCTCATATCGAAAGCACCTTCAACGAAGCGACACGCGCTCTACAAGGCGGGTCAAATCAATTCGGTGGGGCAGCCTTTGCCAAGGCGCTGTCCGGCAATCCGCAGCAACGCGCGAACCTTCAGGCAGCTATCGAGGCGCTACCGAACGGCGCGACGCGTTGGCAGGGATTTGAGCATTTGCTGGATATCATGGCGGCGACCGGATCGCGCCAACCGAAGGGCTCTCTGACGGCGTTCAATACGCTTGAAGTCGGGTCAATGACGACCGGGGGGCTACAGCAGATTGCCGCCAAGGGCTTGAGCCCCGGCAAGTGGATGAGCTTCGCCAACGATACGTTTCAATCGTGGAGCATCGGGCAGAACCTCGATGCGCTTGCCAAGATCATCACTGACCCACGTGCGGGGAACGCCTTCAATCAGATTATTCGTATCCCACCGGGCTCCGACCGCGCGCTTGTGCTCACTGGGCGGATGATAAACCAGCTCGGGGCGACGACGACAGAACAGAGAACACAGGGCAGTCGCCAGTAACGCGACGAAAAAACCCGCCAATCCGGCTAAGTATGGATTTGGCGTCCACTGATAGCGTATATTGCTGCACATCACGGCAGCCATGATCGATAGCTGAAAAAGTTTCCAGAACATCAGGTCACGCGATGGCAGGCACGATCCCGCTAAGTCTCACGCAACAGCTTGACGAGTTCGGCAAGCCCTTGGCTGGTGGCAAGCTATATCTCATTCAGGCCGGGACTGTCAGCACCCCTCAAAACGCCTACCAGGACAGTGCTCTTACGCTGGTCCTACCGAACCCGATCATTCTCGATGACAGCGGGAGGCTTCCGCAGTTCTTTCTTGCTGACGGGTCGATCAAGATTCGCCTCACTAAAGCGAACGGTTCGGAAGTTATCGTAGCGGATGGCATTCTTGTTGTCGGCGCCTCCTCTGGAGGGGGCGGCGGCTCTCCGGTTGATGCGACCACCGTTCTGTCAACTGGAGACATCAAGACAAAATACGGGACAGGCGTTCTATCCGGCTTCGTTCGGCTCAATGGCCGCACGATGGGCTCGGCATCGTCCGGAGCGACCGAGCGCGCGAACGCCGATTGTCAGGCGTTATTTGAGTATTTGTGGGGGGCAGATGCGAGTTTGGCGGTCTCAGGTGGACGTGGCGGGTCAGCTAATGCCGACTGGTCCGCGAACAAGACGATAGCGCTTCCCGATTTCCGCTCGCGTGTCATTGCTGGCCTCAGCGACATGGGCAACAGCGATAGTACGTTGCTTTCTGGAGTGACGTTCACAAGTGGTAACGCAACCACGCTGGGCTCTATCTTGGGAGCCGCGACCGTCACTATGTTGCGCTCCAATCTTCCGCAAACCAGCGTAACCGTGGCGATAGACGAGCATGGTGGTCATGGTCACCCCGCAGCCAGTGGATCGCTCGGCTATACTGTAGTGAAAGCAGGAACCGGAGACTCAAATCAGACTGGGGGTGGAAATAATGTTTATGGCACCGCCAATACAATTCCTTTAGCCACGACAGGGATTACCGCAGCTTTCGACCTAAACGGAAATGTCACGCAAACGGCAATGAACAAGATGCCGCCAGCGGTGCTCATAACGATTTATGTAAAGCTTTGATTTAATGGCATATCAAATCAATTTTTACCAATCCAACAAAGCGGATTTTATCGCTGAAATTATTGCGGTTGATGTTGATACGGATGAGGATATTGACCTTACGGGCGCTACTGTAGAAATCACAATCAAAGATGATTGCGACACAGTGCGTGTGACGGCGACGATTGCGAACGGCCTGATCACGCAGCCCGCAACTACAGTTCTTAAGCTGAATATCCCCGAGGCCACGATGGCTAATCTGCGGGCGGGGACATATCGCATCGGAGGGGCCTACAGCCTCAACAGCGAAATCAACCAAATCTATGTCGGCAACCTTGTTGTCTATGACGGGATCGTAACTCTATGACTACGCAAGTCAGGCTAAAGGTTCTCCCGCGTTTCCCGGCTTCTGTCACTGGGGATAACGGCGTTATAGTCACGAAAACGGCCGGTAATTATACGATTTCATTCGATCCTTCGATTATCCCAACAACCGATAATCCCCTGTTCGCCACGAAGGCTGCTGCTCAGGCTTACGATCCGGTAGTGGCGGCGCCATCTTTCATCCGAATTGAGGGGTATATCTCAGCCGGTGACGGCGGCGGAGCGCTCTACGAGCAAGTTGTTTCGCAGCCTACCCACGCTGGGAAAATCCAGATTGCAGACGGTACGTGGTATGAGATTGTAGGCAATACTCTCGATTACCGCGCATTCGGTGGTGTGGGCGATGGCGTCACCGCTGCCGATACGGCGATTAACAATGCGATCGTGACGCTACAGGCGCATGGCGGCGGAACGCTCGTCCTGTCCGGTCATGTTATCATGACCGGATGTCTTGCAATTCCCTACACGGGTACATCTCCACCCAAGCAGCCCTTCTTGAGAATTACCGGCGAGGCCAGAGACGTTGATGGAGTTGGGCAGGGTGCGGGGTTAACGGTTGGGACAATCCTCGATTTGAGATACGACGGCGTGGACACGCTGCACCCCGCCAAAATCGATACGCGGGGAATTGGCAACCTGGAGATCGATCATCTGACTTTAAAGAGTGGGGGATCGGACAATTTCCTGATGCTTCAAACGACCAACACGACACTTAACATTCATGATGTGAGTGTATGCGGCAACCCATCCAATTCCGGAACGTCTTGCGCACAGGATGCCTGCCAACTTGGCGGCATTACCTCGGCATCCGTTGCGTTAGGCGGCGTTTTGGCAACCAATGGATTTCAGGGATACGGTACTCAGTTTATCAATATGGAGTTTTCACATGTACGCCACGCGATCAACTTTGGCGGCTCAGCCAATGGCGTAGTAGTGCAGAATGTCACAGCCGATTATACCTGCGGCTCATCGGAAACCCATGGCGCTCCATTTACTTTCTATGGGGTTGGATTGGGCGCAATTGCGAATGGATTCTACACCGCGCAGGTCGAAGTAACACACTATAAACATGGGTTTGCTCTGCTCGACAATGCTATTGCTCATGTTGGCGGGTGTGGTTACAACGTGTTTGTAAGTGTGTATGTCGGGGATGATGGCGGGTTTTCCACGTCCGCCTTTTATCTGGACAACACCAATGACAATTGTGCGTCAAACGTAATTATCCCCAACTTTATCAGCGCTGCTCTGCCGTTATTGAGCGGAACGAAATCGAATGTAAACACGATCATAGATAACAGGGTATGGACTGATTATACTCCGACCATCACGGCAACAACTGGTGCCCTTACCACTTACACAATCTTGGAGGCCAATTTCAAACAGATCGGCCGCGCCATGTTTGTCTTTGTTCGGGCGTCTTTTGCTAACATCGGAACAGGTGCGGGGGCACTTAAAGTGACGTTGCCCTTCCCCGCCAGTGCGGTTTCGGCCATAAGCGGGTTTAATTCCAGCACAAGTGTTACTCTAGGTGGGCTAGTGAAATATGACGACGCATCGTCGTTCCGTGTTTACAAGTACGATGGCACGTTTCCTGTGGCAAATGGGAATGAGATAATCGTTAACATGATGTGCGAAATCTGAGACAATGAACTGGATTCGGAGATTTGCCATCCTTCCCAAGCGCATAGGAAATAGGCTAGTCTGGCTGCGCTGGTTCGAGGAGAGCGCCGACTACTATCACCCGTTCCGTTGCAAGAGGAAACTTCCATGACCGCCCCGCATCGTGGAATCGACACGACAGCCAATCTCGCGTTCACACCGCAGTCCGGCATCTCACATGCGGCCATGCTGGCTGCCAACGGTGTCACCCACGCCTCGCGCTATTTGCGGGCAGGCGGAATAACCAAGGCGGAAGCCGACGCGATCCGTGCCGCTGGCATCAACTTGATCCTGAATTTCGAGGGAGCTGGCGATCACATCAGCGCCTTCTCGGCCGCAACCGGGACGCGCGATGGCGCTGCTTCCCGTGCCAGAGCCGAAGCCATGGGCGCCCCTCCGGGGACCGCGATCTACTTCTCGTGCGAGCCTGACCAGAGATTCGGCGCGTTCTCACTGACCGCCGACTATACGGCGCGCATTCTGCCCTACTATCGAGCCGCCAAGGCTGCACTTGACCCTTATCGGATGGGCGCCTATTCGTTCGGAACGTGGCTTAACAGGCTTCTTGCGGACGGCGCGATTGAGTTTTGCTGGCTTCCAAATGCCACAGGCTGGGCGGGCTATCACGAATTTCTGGCCTCGAACAAATGGCATTATCTCCAGCGCCTTCCGTCGAACGTCAACTTCAACGGTCTTCTGGTGGATTGGGACGACGTTAATCCCGCCTTCGCCGATATCGGCGCATGGGCGCCGAGCGGACAGCCTCCCGTCGTCATCCCGCCAGACGATCACCCGCTATTGAAGCGCGGCGCACGCGGGCCTGCGGTTGAGCAATTGCAACAGTTGCTCGGCATACAAGCCGATGGCCAGTTCGGACCAATCACCGAAAAGGCAGTGAAGGACTTTCAGACCTCGCACGGCCTGAAGGTGGACGGTCTTGTCGGCCCGCTGACATGGGCGGCCCTGCAAGAGCAAAGACAGGGCGTGTGACGCATAACCCCAAGGAGCAACTTATGTCCGACGAATTCAAATCCCTGATCACCAAAATTCTACTTGTGGCTCTTACGAGCCTTGCAACCAAACTGCACTTGATGGAAGGCGATACGGCATTCTGGGGCGCCATCGCTTCTGACATCGCAGATGTACTCGTGATGGGCTACACGATCTACAGCCATCGCGACATGAAGAAAGTGCCAGTTGAGGCGACGGCCAAGGTTAACGGCGTGACTGTCTCTCCGGCCGGAGCCACGACGGTTACGAACCCGGTCCCGGCCGTGGTTTTGCAGCCATGAATACGCACAAGCTCCTCATCGTCCTCGCGCTGGCATTGCCGGTCGGACTCAGCGGGTGCGCAGCGCTCGACCCGACTGGACGGTCTATTCTGTCCGGCGGATCGTCCTTCGTCGCCACGGTGGACAATCCCGTCACGAAACAGCGGCTCTACCAGATTGAGCAAGGGCTAATCGCGGTCACGTCTACCCTGCTGGTCTACAAACGCGCGTGCGCGCGTCAGACCATCTCGCCAAGTTGCGTCGCCATCATCGCGAAGATACAGGTCTACACGCGGCAGGCAGAACCGTTGCTGGTCGACCTTCGGAGGTTCGTCAGAACGAATGACCAGATCAGCGCCATCACGGTCTACAACGAGCTTTCCGGCCTGCTGGCGCGTATCAACGCCGAGCGCACGGCCAACGGAGTCTGACCCATGTGTGTATCTTCAGCGGTTTCCGACTATTACATGCGCCCGAACTGGCCCCATCCGCCCGCGTTGTGGCCGCCGAACCAATCGTTTCCGCAGGTCGTTCAGTCTGATCCTGAATTGAAAGAGTTGCTGCGAAAGGCGCTTCAACTCCTCGACAAGATAGACCAGCGCCTCGGCGACAGAGAGTGCATGGACGAAACCAAGTCCGCCTTCTACCGTGCTCTCGACTTGGATGCGCCGAAATCGGGAGAACGGTAATGGACCTCGCACTGATCCTTAGTCTTGTTGAACGTGGCATCGGCATTGCCAACGCATTGCTGACTGCCGACAACATCGCGGGGGCGGAGAGGGTGTGGGCGTCGCTGATGGCCATCATGAAGCCTCCGACAGATGTTACGCAAGCCGATCTGGATAAGGTGGAAGCCGAACTCGACGCGCTGCTGACCGAGTTCGATCTTCCGCTTCCGGCGGGAGGCGCGCCATGATCGTTCCAATGGGCGAACGGCTCGCCAAAATCTACTGCGACACGGATAAGCGCGAGTACTTCGCCACATTCGGCGACAATGTTCGTGGGTTTCGTGTTGTTCCCCTCGATGCGTCGGTGCCAGTTCTCGCATCGAACGGCGATGACCTCGGCCATCCAGTGGACGGATCGCCCTGATGACCTTCGACAGGATCCTTTATCTGCCGCTCCCTGTGACGGTCGGGCATATCGTCTTCGTGCTCGGGCTTGCGGCGATCACGTCTCCATTCTGGGGCGTGATCGCATACAATGTTTGGAAAGCGGAGCGATGACCGGCCCGGCCGACTTCCTCGCAGACCAAACCGCCGCGCGTGTGCGGGCTTGGCTAGAGGCGAATCCCGAAACATCGTGGACCCGTCTGTGGACACGCCCAGCGCGACGCGGGATCGTCGCCGACAATTGGGCGCTCCGGCTTGTCGATGCCGTGAAGCGGGCTATCGCCGATGAAGCGGCGCGCGGGTGATGTGTCGTGGCGACCGAATGGACCATTTCGACCCTCAAGGAGTTGTTCGATAGAACGATTGAGGATCGCGATGTTCGGGTGAATCTCGCGTTGTCCGCCGCGAAGGAAGCGGTGACAAAAGCCGAGGCCGCAGACGAAAAACGGTTCACGCTACTGAACGAGTTCCGCGGGCAGCAAGCGGACGAGGCTCGTAAGTACGCGACGCGGGAGTCGGTCGAACAGTCTGTGGCCGGTCTTGATCACCGCCTCAAGTCGACCGAGGACGGGCTGGCGACGCTACAGGGGCGCGCTCTCGCGCTGGCTGGTTTCGGTGCGTTGTTCGGCGGCGTCGTTGGGGCGCTGATCTTGAAGATGATCGGATAACGGTAATGTTCAAGCACCATCACGAGCATCATCACTACAACGACCCGCAGGGTGAGGCTCGACTGCGCGCCGTTGAGGACAAACTCGACCTCATCATCATCTCATTGGAGAATATCATGGCTACCATGGAAGACCTGAATGCCGCCGTCGCTCGCGAGACCGATGCGGAAGACGCCGTTGTGACGCTGCTCAAGGGCATCTCGCAACAGCTCAAGGACGCGAAGGCCGCGAACGATCCGGCGGCCATCGATGCAGTTATTGCGAAACTCGACGCCAACACCGCCAAGCTCGGCGCCTCGGTGGTCGAGAACACGCCGAGCAGTTCGCTTGGATCGGCATCCGCGTAACGCGCCAACGACCGGGCTGGCACCCGCTGGCCCGGTTCTCATAGGAGGCGATCATGATTGCGCTCGCAATTCAGGTCTTGTGGTTTCTGATCGGCGCCATCGCGCTTTGCGGTGTGGTGTGGCTGGTGATCTACGGCATCAACGAATTCATTTACACGCTGCCGCCGCGTCTCGTGCAGGGCATCTGGTTCATCGTGCTTCTACTGATCATCATCGCCGTGCTGACGCTATTGGCGGGCGGGACCATGCACGCGCCCTTTCTCCGGTGAGGCGATGTTATAGTTGACAAACCCAGCCACGAAAGCTAGGGTTTTCGCATGCTGGGCGCAGTGCTGTGGGATTGGCCATGCACTATCTGGTGAAGGTTCTGGCCCGAAACGTGCGCACGGGTGACATTATCGACGACGGATTTGTCACTCAAAACCCCTACTACATGGCAAGCGATGGGCTGTTGGATGGGTTTCTTAAGAAGCCCGATGCGGAAAGGGTTGCCCGCGACTTTTGTCAGCGGGAAGGTCTAGAATTTCTAGACTATGACGGCCCGTTTGCTGCGCCGCTTTTTCCGTACCGCACGCCGAAGCGCCGACCAAGATGGGATAGCCGTCTGGCGCCCAATGGCGTGGACCCGACAAAATGGGCCGCACGTAAACCAGTCAGGTCTTAGGGCGTCGCCCGCGCGATCTTCCCTAGCTTCGCTTCAAACGTCGCCTTGTCCTCATCCGCCTCTAGGCGACGGGCCACGGCGATGAAGCTATCCGCTGGGTTGCGACGCGCGCGGCGCTTAGTCGAGAGCTTCTTGCGCTTAGCTGCTGCACGTCTCTGAGGCTTCTTAACTGATTTTGCCATGTCAACCGCCGCTATACTTGGTGGCGCCCGAATGGGGAATGCGCAACAGCGCCCCCAAGGCTTGTTCAAGCGAGAGAGGATGCAGCGATACTGGCACTGGCCGCGAAGCTTCGGCCGTGGCCTTGCGCGTCTTGGCGATCATGTTCACGTCCTAGTAGGTTTGCGACTCGTCACCGTAAGGCTTATGTTAGAGCTAGTGGAGGACAGGGGAATTGAACCCCTCCGGTGTCAGGTTCCAGAGCCCGCGCCGGGGACCTCCCGTCCCCCACCAGTGAGCGGCCGGGTGCGAGAGATCGCCTCCGGCCGTTCGGCTAAGATCAGCCTTAAGCAGCGTTGCGCTTTTTTGCCGGCACAGCATCTGGAACTGCCACATCGGCGAGACGCATGAAGTCAACAAGCGCCTCGTAGGTTTCCAACACGCGCTTGCGCGCAATATCGTCGGTCCGGATGCGCAAAATTTCTTTGACCTGCGCCGCGCTGGTGCAGTTGTCGCGCACCTTGGCGAGCAGCTTGAAGAAATCCGATCCTTGTTCGGGTTCGTCGCTCTCCAAGATTTTCTTGGCTTCGTTGAACGGCTTGCCCTTCGGCTGATTCTTCGTCGTCTCAAAGACCTTCCGCGCTTCCGGATGACCAAGAATTGCAGCGAGCTTCCGAACGTCCGCGCCTTTAGCAAGTCGCTCCTCGCCAACCCATCGCGAGAAGTTGTCCGCGAACTCCGGATCAGTGTCCAAGTGCTTGCGCAAGTCCTTGGAGCGATAGAGCTCGTCGAAGAACGACCACTTTCCGTCGCCGAGCTTTGCGTACTTGCCTTTGTCGATGGTCCGGAAGGTGTCCATCATCATGCTGTACGCGCTCAAGAAGCGCTGCACCGTGCTCTTGCTCGCATGTAGCACCGTGACGATCTCGTCGAGCGGAATCTTCAACGTGCGGTTCATGTGATAGATTTCGCCCGCCTTCTCATGCGCGTCCCATTTGACCTTGCCGTTCACGTGCTGGTCCGCGCGCAGGATGGCAACTTTCTTCGGATCGACATCCTTCGGGAGGATACGTGCGGGCACAATTTTCCAGCGCGCGTCCTTGGGGTGCTTCTCGTGCAATTCGCCGATTGACACTACACGGCGGTTGCCCTCGGCTGCTTTGAACTTCCCCTTTCCGTTTGGCTTCAAGATCACAGGCTCCCGCAGGCCGCCGTTTTGTTCGATGTCCTTGCGGAGCTTCGGCGCGTCGGGGAGCTTCTTGATGAAGTCCTCCAGCGACTTCGCACCATCCTTTTCGCGCAGGTAGCGGAGACGCGGGTTGTCTTCGTCAAGTTCGATCAAGTCGAGTGGAACGTCGCGATGCTCCAAACGAATTTTTTCTTTGTTGATCGTGATTTCCTCAAAGACGGTATGTTCCATTTGAGCCTCCAGAGCCCAACCGCAGTACTGCGGTTTCAGTGAGTACTAACGAGTACCGGCCGAATGCCGGAACAATCGATCCGTACCGTCGCGGTTAATGACACGTCAAGGCGAATCGTTGATGTTTACACTCAGATATGCTAGTAGATCGCTGTCGATCGACCGCGATCGAGTTGGAGTTGTCCATGACGAGAAACGAAGTGGCGAAGGTTATCGGTGTCACGCCAGCGACGATTTATCGATGGGAGAAGCGCGGCATCAGTCCGGCCAATCCGAAGCGGCATCTTCGCACCAAACAACTGATCTACAGCGACGATGACCGCGCGAAGTTACAGGCATTCAAGGACGAAACAGCACCGGCGGTGATCGGTCGAGCAGCATGAAAATTCTGCTTGTCGAGCCAGCGTACTACACACAGTACCCACCCCTTGGTCTGCTTAAGCTCTCGACGCTCTATAAGCAGCGAGGGCATGAGGTTCGTTTCGTTCGTGGCATTGAGTTGGTGACGCGCTAGCCTTTTCACTTGGGCGTGGCGACCGGTCTGGGAAGCAGTCGCTTTTTATCGCGCGCTTTTTCCGCGCGCGAAAGTCTCGCTTGGCGGCATCTATGCGACACTCATGCCGGACCACGCGCGGCAAAGTGGCGCCCACGAAGTTTCGGTTGGTCTGACTCGCGAAGCGGAGGATCTACTGCCGGACTATAGCCTCGTTCCGGAATGGCACGAGGAACGCGGCGCCTCGATCATGTTCAGCCATCGTGGCTGCATCCGAAAATGCGATTTCTGCGCGGTGCCAAAGCTTGAAGGAAAGCCTTTTCAAATTCGAGCGAACAGCCAGGTCGCGCATTTGATCCATGAGAACCACAAGCGGGTGATCTTGTGGGACAACAATGTGCTTGGCGAAAGTCATTGGCGTGATCTTTTCGCGGAGCTACGCGACCTAAAGGTCGAAGTCGATTTCAATCAGGGCCTTGATGCGCGTCTCGTTACAGAGGAAGTCGCGCACGAGCTTGCGACGCTCAACATTCCAACCATTCGCTTCGCCTATGACTTCCCCGGTATGCGCAAAGGAATGGAACGCGCGATCAAGAATCTAAAGGCCGCCGGTCTAGGCCGTCATCGATACGGGCACATTTGCTGCTACGTCTTGTATAACTATCGCGACACGCCAGAGGACCTATTCCGGCGCGTTCAGGACCTGCTTGCGTGGGGTGTCGCCGCTTACCCGATGCGCTATCAGCCGCTCATCGGAGAACAGGCGCTAGAGAAAGACTCATACGTTTCGCCGAACTGGACGATCGATCAACTGAACATGGTTGCGATGGCGCGTCGCGTGATCGGTTACGGTGGTGCGCTTCCGCCGTATGAAGGACTGCAAAAGAAATTCAGATACGCCAACACCTTTGAAGAAGCATTCGAACTCTACAACAAGAAGGGTGTTGCCTCGCGACCAAGAGTTCGAAAATCGATTGGCGAAGGCTTCGAGCTTCGAGAATTTGCTTGGGACCTCATCAATATGGGGAGAGACCACCAGTTCCCCTCCCATGCACTTAGCTTTTGGTCGGCCTAGGACGAACGCGCGGTCGCCGCTGGGCGCTGGCTTGCGGCGCAACGCTGCCAACGCAGCGTGAACTTCAAGTCTCGGGTCAGGTTCGGTTAGCTGGCTTGTAAGTAAGCCGCTTGCCCTTTGCGCCTTGTAGCGCATGTGTTGTGCGGCTCACGTCATCCACGCCGATCGCGATGCGGTGGTTATAGCGGAAGTCAAATTCCGCGAGATATCGGGGAAGGTGTTTTTCCTCGCAATGCTGGTACACGCCCCTCATGCCGCGCTTGAACACGCTGAAATAGCCCTCCAGCGTGTTTGTATGCGCCTCGCCGCGCACGTACTCGTTGGCGTAGTGGTTGACCATGTGGTGCTCGGCCGTGCCGAGATCGCCGCGCTTGTAGTACGCCGCCGTGTCCGTCATCAGCTTGGAATCCGGTTTCACGTTCTCGCGGATCACGCGCTCCACGTCCGTCCGCGTCACGCTGTCGAGCACCATGGACCGCACGCGGCCGCCGCGCTCGACAAGGCTCATGACCTTCATCTTGTGACCGAAGCCGCCCTTGCCCTTCGGAAAGCCCTTGCGGTTTCCGATAAACGTTTCGTCCGCCTCGACTGCTTTCATGCCGCCGCCGATAGGGCCGAGCTTGCCGTCCTTCATCGCCTCGCGGATGCGATGGCTGGCGAACCACGCGGTCTTGACCGTGCAGCCGAGCGTGCGGGCAAGCTGATGGCTGCTGATGCCCTTCTTGCTACTGCAAAGCAGGTAGGCCGCCTGAAACCACTGGTGAAGCTTTAGGTGGCTGGCCTCGAAAACGGTGCCCTTGCGGACTGTGAATTGCCCCCGGCAGTGGTAGCACTTCCAAAGGCCGAACCGGACGCGGCCTTTCTTGTCCTTCACGCCTTCAAGCTTGTTGATCCGGTCCACGGCGCCGCAGTGCGGGCAGGTCGGGCCGTTCGGCCACATGATCCCTTCAAGCGCAGCGAAGGCCGCCGCCTCGTTGGTGAAATATGCTTCGGTAAGAACACTTGCCATGACACCTCTCCCTAACCCTTGCGACTCTAGGGGAAGTGTCTGGGTTTGTTAACTATAACATCGCCTTTCGCATAGCATCACCTGACGGGTTTGCGGGCGTGCGCGGTCTCCGGCCACCCGTCAGAGGGACCGAAGACCGCTATCACGCGCGCGGATTCAGATTGTGTGAAGCCTGACGGGCAAGCGGATGATACACAGGCTTATGCGACTTGCAAGCCCTGATTTTCCGAAGTCTGGCCGATCTTCGTTGGGCCGAAGGGCGTGGAAGCGCAGATCATGATTCAGCGGTAGGTGCACGCTTCTTATCGGAAGCTTGATATCGCTTCGCCGTCAGTTCTGCGGTGCTGAGCGTTGGATGAGCGCTTATGGTCTCTTCGGATCCAGACTTTCGCACCTCCCATCGTTCCTCGATTATGTAGTCTCCGATTTGCCATACACCATCGCAAATTTTAGTTGCCATCATCTTTTCCTCTCCGCGCTCCCGCCTTATAAGTGCGCTTCCAAGATCGTGCGCAGCTCATCAGCTGTCACGAGCATCATGTCTGGCTGGTCATTCGGGCTGGTGCGGTCGGGCAGTTCGGCCACATCGCGAATGATCGCCGTTGCCAGCGGCATAGCGGTGCAGTCCTTGGGTTCGAGGCATCGGCTTACACAAGGCTTCTCTCGGTAAGCCTCGGCAATGCACTTGCTCATCGATCGTCTCCTATCCCTGTCTGACGCAAAACGCTCTACCCAGCCTGCCGCAAGGTCTCCGCATCGCGGATCATGACCATTGCGTTCGGGTTCTTGTTCCGCCAATAGTCGCGGCAGTCCCGCGCTGCATCCAGTCCGTTGCGGTAATGGCTCTTGATGCTTTCCCATCCGAATTGCTTCTGGTCTTCTGAGGTCCACGGGCCGACCATCACGATGATTTCATATTGACGCACGGCGCTCTCCATCTGTTGCGATGCGGGCATTATAGCATATCGACTTTTCGCAACCCGCTAGAAACGCCCATTTCGCAGCCACTTCCTTGATTTTCTCCAATCCGCTCAATGTAACAATTTGTGATTTGCGGCACTTTCAGCACTCTCGCGCGAGCTTCCTTGGCCTTAAGAACGCGCCGTGGCTTCGATTTTCTCCAAGGCGTCGCGCCACTTGATTGCGCCCTCGCTCGATCCGAGTATCAGGCCGTCGCTGGCGCTCTTTTGAATGCGCGACAGCTTCACCCGAAGCCGGGAGTTCTCAGCCGACACGTCGCCAATCTTTGTGAATAGCTCGTTGGCAAGCGGCTTGTTCGTCATCGGTACTTCCTTTCCCTTAAGGCTTTCCGAGGGCTTTATTCACCCGCTCGCTCCACCCTGGATGAGCGGCGTCAGCGTAGTCGGACGCCCGGCTGTCTAGGGCCTCATTCAGAAGCTCACGCAGGCAATCCAGTTCGCCGAATGCATCGCCCACCCCGGCCCCGTAGGGGATGCCAAAGGGTGTTTCGGTCGTCAACGGATTGAGCTTGAACCTGCGAATGTCACCGTCGAAGATCAGCGTGAACGCTTGGTCGCTCATTTCTCAGAGCCTTTTGATGTGGGAAGCGCGGCCGTGAACGGAAATTCGAACCGCCGCCACACCTCGCGGTCCCACGAGCGATACAAAAGCACGCGCGAGCCGCACCACAGAAAATAGCGGACGAGACGCGCAAACGTTGCCTGGTCCATTTCAGCCGTCATGAACGGCTCCGATCCCGCTGGAGTTACAATCGCGCGGTAGATCACGTTCTTCACTCCTTCTCTCGTCAGCTCCCGCCGTGAGGGGAAGGGGCGGCGGACGCAACGGCTTCAAAGCGCCCGTCTTCAAATTCACTGACCGGGCGCGCCCACAATGATGCGTCGATTTCAGAGCGGTACAGCACAATTGGCTGATCGTCCTTAAACCCCGCCATTTGAAATCGGCCCCGTCCAATTTCGACGTAAGTTGTGCCGCGCTTCTTATGGCGCCAGCGCGGCGCTTCCTCAAGAACATCGGCAAAGGCCGTTAATGGTAGGCGATCAACAACCCGTCGATGAAAGGCGCGCAGCCTCTCAACCAGTCGCTCTCTCGCCTCGCTCGCTCCGCTCATGGCTTGCCTCGCTGTGCTGCGGTAAGGGATTTGCGGCCGGCCGCCGTGATGAAGTAGCGCGGCCCTTCTGTCGGGACGTGCCGCTTTTCGAGAAGGCCAATCGAAACAAGACGCTCGACGCAGCGATAGGAACTGCCCGGCCACACGGCATCAACGTTCAACCCATCGCCTTTCGCGGCGAGCAGCCAGCTTCGTTGTGCCTGGGTCAGCTTCACGGGCGATCATCCTGCGTTAAGGCTTTTCAATCCGGCATCGGAACGAGCGCCGAATCTGATGATGCGTAGAGCGGGTGGCGCGGGTGGCCGTCTTGCGTGAAGCCGAGCGCAAACATCGGCTTGTCGCGAAGCCAGCCGCGAACAGTTTCAACATGGTCGCCCGTGGGATCGAAGGCTGCGGCGTTCGCGCCCCACGCGCATACGATCAGCCCGGCGTCACGGGCGGCGCGATCCATGATCTCTGAGTTCTGCCAGCCGATGATGTCGCCGCGTTCGTTCTGCAATTTGAGCAGATCGCGCGGCTTGGTGGCCCGATAGGCAAACAGATTGACTACCTCTAGACGCTCGAATTTCCATGCCTTGGCGAAGCCGACACAGCGGCGGATCGTAGGGTCATCCTTCTCGCCATCTGCGGTCGAAGGGTTGAGCATCACGAACAGACAGCTTTTCGGCTCACCTAGGTCGGCGCCCGCGCCGTCCTTCGCGCCGAACCATTGCCAGTTTTTGGGATCATGCGTTCCGCGCCACTCTCGCCAAAGCGCGTAGCGGTAGAGACCACAAGCCGAAATGCGCGCGCCTGCGTTGATGTATTTTTCTGGCTTGCTCATCGCGTATTGCTCGTAAGTGCGGCGACGGCGATGCGCCGAGCTCGACCTTGAAGCGGCGGCTTATCGCTGGTTCGGGTTTCCCGCAACGGAAGATCGGCGATTTTTTGCAACGCCTTGCGCAATCGGGCTACCTCGCGGTCCTTTTTCTCAATGCGCTTGTCGCAGTGCTCGGCCATCGCCTTCGCTGCGGCATTTGCGACGTTGAATTTCGCCATGCCGTCCATGTGGCGGATGAACTGTTTCATGATGTCAGCCATCAAATCGATCCTTTATCTTCCGGCAGTGCTTTCGCGAGGGCGGCGCCGCAGTCGCATCCGCAAGCTCCGGCCGCCATGCAGTTTTCGACTGTTGGGTCCATATCTTCCGGCATTCCGTTCCAGCCCCCGCCCGGACAGCGGCAGGTCCTCAGCGCCGCTACCAGATCGTCGTGGCAGTTCACGGCGCGGACGATGAGGTCGGCATGAGTGTCGTTGATCTCGGCGCGGACGTAGGTTGGCATTATCGCAATCGGAAATTCCGACCTGTCAGTATCGGGATAGATACCCAGGAAGTCTCCCTCAATGGAGGGGCACGCTTTCCAAGGGAGCGCACTCCCCTTCGTCTCGACGTTCGCGGTCATGGGCGGGCTCTCTGCTGATGTCCGACGATGCCCTGCAACGGCTGTTTGGGATCGAGCGGCCACATGCTGTCGAGCGCGGCTTCTGCGACCTTGGCGGCATCGCGCGTGCGACCATCGGCAATTCGGTTCAGCGCATCGCGAGCTATCCGTACCTGCTGTTGCAGATTGATAATCCGCCGCTCTTTCGATTGTGCATTCGCGCTCATGTGCGGGCGGCTTTCTGTGTCAGGAGAGAGCGGGCGCGGGAGAGCGCAAGGCCAAAGGTGTGTAGGTGACGTAAACTGGCCCAACCTGCATGAGTGATTTCGGCGAACTTTTCTAAATCGACGGGTTGCCCGAAGACGCAGTAAATAAATCCTGTGTCGCCACCCTCATGCCGGCGAGCAAGGGGATCAATGGTGCGCAGCCATTGGCCGAGCAAGCATTGGTTCCACTCACAGAAATCGTATCGTTCGTCGGCGGGTTGCTTTTCCAGCCACGCGATCAGTGTCTCCAGCGAAAGCGGATCGGCCTTCGTTGGTACATCAAATTTCGGATTCCAGAGCATTTCACTTCTCCATTTTCCTGCACGTATTCCTCTTATCCGCCCCCGCCACCCCGCAGGATCGCTGGTCCGGGTGATTTCGTTCGCGTCTTCCCAACTCATTTCTCTGGCATCCTCTTTCTGTCCAACGCCACGATGACCACCAGCGTCGTGTTCGCGACACGGTGGACGGGGCGGGAGCGGGGAAGGGCGAGGGGAATCATTCGGCGGCCAATGCTGCTGGCTCTTCCGGGAGGATGATCGGTGTTCGGCGCAGCATCGACACGACCAGCGGCCACGATGGCGCGTCCTTTGACCGAAACGGCGCCGGGACAACTTGGCGAAGGATCGGCCACTGTTCCCAGCTTTCAAATAAGCCGTTGCTTTGCGGATACGGTTCAAGCAGGCCAGCCCAATCCGGAATTTCTTCGGCCTTCAAAAGATCGGGCGGCGTCACAAACCAAAATTGATCTGAGAACAATCGCGCGCCGCGCTGTTTAAGCGGCTGCTTCACGTCGCGAAGGAAATCGGCCCGTGACGCCTTAATCTCGTAGGCTTGTGCTGTGCATCCTTTCGAAGCATTGGCCTCGATGGCCCAAACATCCATATACCGCTCGGCACCGCCGACGAATCCGCAGGCGGTTCGCAGCTCTTCGATCAGAACGGCGCCCCGCCCGCTATGCCGGTGACGAATCGCTCGTTTCAAATCGACTGCATCAAATCGCGTCATCGTCCGGCCTCCGGGCGTTACTGGGATGAAAGTGCTTCGAACAGCGTGCCCTTGCCGCGCTCGCGATCTAGTGCCGCGCAGGCCTGCGGGTTGATCCAGAGAACTTCGGTGCGATCACGGGCGCCGTCAGCGTGCGCGGCTACTTCAACTCGTCGCCAGTCGGGTAGCGCGGCGTCGTAGGTGCCGTGCGCGTAGCCGGACAGCACCACCATGCCCTCAAGCGATTTCAGGTGGCCCAGGACGCGCTCGTGCCCGGCCGCGTCCATCTCAAAGGCGTAGCAGCCATTGCGGTGCATCGCCTTCGACCTCGTTTCGAGGACATAGGGCGGATCGACGTAGTGAAGGGTCAGCGGGCCATCGTGTGCGGACATGACCTCGCAGGCATCGCGGCACTCGATAACGACGCCGGTAAGTCGCTCGACAATGACGGGCAATAGATCAGGGTAGTTCGCCCAATCGCGAGCTGGCGTCGTGCCGGAACGGTTGCTTTTCGCCCGAAACCCGGTCTTCGTGGCGGCGTTATGGCCGTTCGAGCCGAAGCCCATGAAGGATCTGATGAGCAGCCGCCGCGCTCGCTCAACCTGGTCTTCGACCGGGATGTAGCTTTCCTCAAACTCCATCTTGGAGAACGGCGTGAGGCGCAATTGTTCAAGCAGCCGGGCGGCTTGGGGCGGATCACGGAGCGCGCGGAACAGCGCAACGGCGTCCTGGTCCAGATCGTTGTAAACCTCGGCGTAGCACCGTGGCTTGCGGAGTAGTACGGACGCTGCACCGCCGAACGACTCGACGTAAACACGGTGCGGCGGAAAGTGGCCGATGATCCAGGGCGCGAGCTTCCACTTGCCGCCATGCCAGCGCAGCACGGGGCGGGTAGGAGCAGTTATGGTCTCGGTTAGGCTCATGGAACCTTTCGCATCACTTATCGGCTATGACCGCCCGCGCGCACGGGCTATCGGAGTCCTACGCATGTCGCGTGACATTTCGCGCACCTTGTCAGTAGGGAACTCAGGATGGAACAACGCCATGAATGCGTGCAGTTCCAAATCAACTTGACGGTCGTAACCTTGCGGTCCAGCCTGATTGAGATAAGCGCGGGCGGCGCGTACACGATCCATCTGCGAACGGCCCGTCAATTTTTTTGCTAGCTCAAATTCTGGTTTCGATTTCATGATTACCGCTCCCGGCTCGCATAGACGATATCGCCGTTGAACTTCCGCCAGCGCGTGATCGTGCGCGGCTTCTTGATCCCGTGGTGCTTCTTGCGGCGCTTGTCGGTGCGCGCTTTTACGCGGCGATCTGCACGAGTCTTGATTTTATGCGGTGTCTTCAGTGCGGGCGCGAGGTTGGATTCTGCGTGAAGGCCACCGTTGCAGAGTGCTATCTTGTGTTCGATGTCCCAAGCCTCACCCGGCCGGATAGCGCGTCCCGATAGCCAGCACTTGCCTTCGTGGGCAAGGAACACGCGAAGCCGAACGCGCGCTGGCACGCGGGCGTCATCCGTCTTGCCAATCCATTCTGGTACACTGCGGCTCATTTCCGTTCCATCCACTTATTCAGCCGCATGTAGTTCTCTACGGTCGGTGGCTTGCCATGACAGACGCGGGACAGAGTAGCGTGGCCTATCCCGATCTGCTTTGCGATGGCACGGTAGCCGTCGCCGGATTGCGATTGGCAGTGTTGCACGGCGCGTTTCACTTGTAAACCGAATAATTTGGGATCAAAGAGGTTTTTCATGACAGCGACGCGATATCCGGCTGTTCGGAACACCACTTGCACCATTGCATGTGAACCGGGAGCGGGACGTGGTAGACGGCGTATCTGATCATCAAGTTCCCGATGCCTGAGGACGTGTTGCGGATTTCCTTTTCAATGACGCCTCGCGCGAGTAGAATCTTCAGCGTGCGCTCGCTGGCATAGGGCGGCTGACCGATCGCTATCCGCTCGAATGTAGCGATCTGCGGCTTCGTCATTCCCTTGCAAGGATGATCGGTCATGCTACAACCCGGTCCTGAACTTTCCACGCCTCAAACCACCGCTCTACCTCATCAAACAATTGCGCGGCGGGTGTCCCCGGAAGAATTTCCTTGCGACTTCCGACGCCACATTGCCTGTGGTAAAAAGCTCTTGCCCCCTCCGGGCTGTTGTCCGTCACGCTGCACATTTCTCGCAGGAAGGCGCGGAAGATCGGATCGTTGCCACGGATCGCCGCGCGTGTTGAATACGGCAATGACGTGAAAGGCCGCCTGTCGAGAAATACCGGAGCGTCAAGCTCGTCAGGCCCATTCCGGCCACGCGCACGGCTAGCGGAGCCGTCATCTGCATCTCGTGGACCGTCAGCCCGTGCCGGGGGCTGGGGGGCTTTGTCCGGCACGGGCTGCGCTCCGCTCCCGCTGGGGGTGGATATGCGGGAGTAATCGAGGCGAGCAATTGCACACCATTGTTCGTTCGCGGCAATCGGCATCCCGCCGAGTACCTGATAGGCTTCGTCCGCTTTCTCAATCGGGATTTCAAAGACAAGCTGCACGGCGGAGCGGGTCTTGATGACCTTCCATTCTGCATAGACTGCTTTGAATACTGCTTCGGGCATGGCGGCGGCTTTCAAAACGGAATCGGGTCTCCATGCGGTTCGTCGAAGCGGGCGGGTGGCGTATCGTCGAACGGCACATCATCATCGGTCGGCGGTGCCGACTGTTTGCTGTCTGCGTGGGCGTCGAAGTCGGGAACACGCGAACGTTCCACCCACGCGACAAGATCGAATAGCGGCTCGTAGTTGACGCCATAGGCACCCGTGATCGGCTTCACGCCGGTACACTTGAACACCGGGACCTTGCCGGGGTTTTCCTTCAAGCCCATTTCATAGGCCGAATGCATCCGGAGCATTGAAGCGATTACGTTGCCTGCCGTGCTGCTGAATTCGCGAAGGCCAAGCTTCTTGCCGCCCGGCAGCATCATGTTGCCGATCACCATGACCTCGAATCCGCGTTTGAACTTGCGTGGTCCGGGCGGCTTCGCGGCCATTTGCGTCGGTGACGGGTCCCACAGTTTCTCCGGTCCCGAACCTTCGGCGTAGTAGAGCCAGCCAGTTTTGATATTAGCCATATCGAAGGCGAGCATCGGGCCGGTGATTTCGATTTCCTCGGTCGCGCCTTCGGGCTTCACATAGAAGCGCCCGGCCTTGGCATTGTACTTGAGGTAGGGGACGAATTCGCCGTCACCGACAGAAAGATTAAGCGGCATCTTGTTGCTCCCGTTGTTCGGTTAACTTCCCATCCCGGCGTTTTTCCCAGAGCGGGCAAAAGCCACCGTTAATTCCTTCGCAGCGCATGTAGGGCGCGTGCTTTACCCATTGCTTCGGGGCGATTGCTGACAGCCCTTCCAGCCGTGGGAACTTGACGCACACCCAATAGCTCGGACGCAGCTTGCGCGTGTCCATATGCACGTTGTCGCATTCTTCGCAGGGCGTAGCGGTTGGCATGTTATTCGTTGGCCTCTAGCGTGCTCTCGCGCATATCCCAGTTCACGCTTTCGGCGCCGTTCGTGTCGTAATCTGACCATTCGCCCGCCTTCGCTTTCTCGATAGCCTCTTCTTCAGTTGCCGCTTCAATGAAGAATGTCACTCCGCGCAATTCCATTGTCCCGGTGCAGACAAATTCGCGCATCTTCTTCCTGCTCATGTCGTTACTCCGCTGGCCTGTTCGCGATAAGCTCGGCTCGCACGGCATCGAGGTCGGAAGCCATTTTGCGCAAGGCCGTACTTTGCTTTTCCAGATCGGATGCCGAGTGCGAACGGATAAATGCCCCATCCTCTACTGCGTCGGTCATCATGAAGATGCCGTCAGCAAGCAGGGACCGGGCAATGCCGAAGATTGAATGCGGGCTCATGATTTTTTCTCTGGGTCTACCATAAGAGCATATCCGCCGCCGTAATTGTGCTGTTCTAAAAAACCTCGAATGCCACCTACGTGAGCACCCGCGATAGCTATAAGCTCCGAAATCCACGAAATTGGAATTTCCTCGTTGTGGACAATAACGCAGGACCAGCCCGCTTTAAGATAAGCCGCGTCTTCGGCGGTTCCTGGCTCGATTTCAACGAAACAAGCGCCTTTTGCGCCGTCTCCCACGTATCTGTTGGGGCATTTATGTTTCATGGCCAAACCCCCACCACAATAACCGCAATCCCAACCACGCACGCCCCTGCCAACGCCCCATGCCATGCGATATTGTACAGGGCTATTTCAGTTGCAGAACGGGTGACTTGAAAGCCGAGGGAGGGGCGGGTGGTCATGGGGTGCTTTTCAGTTTTGCTATTGCGCGGTCGAAAGCGGCGAGGATTTGCCTGTGTGTCCGCTTTGGCGCGTCGTTAAATGTCGTAACGTCGCCCTTGATGACACTCCCAAGCACGACCATTGCACTAATCTTCGCTGGGTTTCCCATACCCCCAGCGATCCGTGCGATGGCTCCCTGCGCACAGAAACAAACCGCATCGGCGTTGAGTGGATAAGTGTAGCGGCCAAACTTGTCGCGAGCGTTGACGCGCTGCGTCCACTTCTCGCGCGGCGTAATCAGCTTCCTCGCCGCGACCAGAACCGACAGTATCTTGCGTTTCGTCGTCATGCCGCCCACCGCAGTTGATTGGCGGCTGCTATGCCGATGTGGGGGTGGAGGGTCATTGGGTTCCCTTGACGCGTTGTTCAACCATCGCCTTGATCTCGCGCTCCTGTTCGGCGAGCGACGCGCGGATCAGGATTGCGTGCGCTAGATCAGCGAAGGCGCGCGATGCTGCGAGCGCCGATGACGCGGCCTGTATCGGCTTCTCGATTGGAGTGCGGAGATTGCTTTCCAGTCGCCGCGTCACGCCATGCGCTTCGCCCGTTAGGTCCTGAGTGCGGCCGATAAGATCGGACAATTCGTCGGTGCTGACTTCTTTGAGCTTCGCCATGTCGTCTCCTATTATTCTGCCACTGTGTATTTGAACGGCTCGATTTCAAACCGCTGTCCAGCTTTCAGCCCATTACGCTCGCGGGCCATTTCGACCAGCACGCGGACGGCATCGGCATCGTCATCGGCTTGTCGCTTGTCCAAAAGCCCTCGCTGGCCATACAGGGCTACGGTGAGCATGGAGCCGACTGAGAAGGTCATGACCGGCCCTCGGCTTTGGCGATGCTGTCGCGCACCAAATAGAGCGTGAAAGTCTTAAGGCGCGCGCCTTCGTCGTCGCCCTCGGCCTTCGACCGGCGGATTTCGTATTCGATTGTCTTTTCGAGCAGCTTGACGTGTGCGAGTAATTCAGGTGCCGCCGCGATTAAATGAGCGTTGGCTTTTGCCACAGTGGATGCAGAGCCCTTGGTCCCGCCGTGGACATCGGCGACAAATCCATCCTTCGCGTACACCAGATTTTCGTTGAGCCCCTTCACGGCCCACGGTCCCGGCGTAAACTTCGGCTCAGCAATCTCCGTTCTCTGATCACCGATGCTGCGCGCGCCACGGCTCTGCTGGTTGTTCGTGCTCATGCCGCGAACCTCTCCGGATGATGGTGTTCTTGGTGGTGCTTCTCACAAAGCCAACGCACGTCGAGCGCGCGGCTATAATCGTCATGGTGCGCGTGCGCTTCAGGCGACCCGCATTTCTCGCAGGGCTGCTTCAGCAGAAGTCCTTTTCGGAGGGCCAAAGCTACAGCCCTTCGCGCCGCCTTACGCTTCTTGTTGGCGGGCTGGCTAAAGTAGGCTTTTTCGTAAAGGCTGCGCCGCGCGCGGTTCTCAGGATTGGACAGATAGCGCCGTAAATGTTCGCGGTTTTGCTCGGGCGTTCTGCGCTTCCATCGACCTGCGGCTTTGGCCTTTGCAACGTATTGGCGCTCCTTAGGTCTAGTGCACGGACGACAACGCGAAACGCGGGCTCCCCCTTCGAATTGTACTCCACATGCGAAGCATGTCTTGATGGTTTTGACGGCCATGACGGTCACTCGGCCTTCCGATGCCAAGTTGCGCCGCACTCGCGACACTTAAAACGATCTTCGGACGGCCCGCCGAATCGGCTTTCAAACCGATCAATTCGGACACCGGAGCATTCGACGCATTGCCATCCGCGCTGTGCGGGGTTGGCCGTAGCGTCGCCAGACTGTGGGGCGGTGCGGGGCATGGCGGTCAGGCGATGCTAAGGTGGACGACTTCGCCAGCAGGCGTGACGCGCGCGACCGCGTTCTCAAAGAGAGGCGCGGCCTCATTCTGAAAACGCGCATCACGTTCGCGAAGGATGTAGATGTCCTCGCCTTTCTCGGCGGCAAGGCGTTTGAGTTCTGCGGCGTCCGCCTCGTCGGTCAGATCAAGGTCGCCGAACCAAATCTTGCCCGCGCTCTTGGTGCAAATATTCGCATTCCAGACGCAGACATGCCCGGAGGGGCTGTGTTTGCTGCCGCTCATCATGCGGCCGGGGCGGGCGAAGTCGATTCGGTGACTGGACATTGTGGGGCTCCCCTATGTTCGTGAGGGCCATTATGCACGCTGCATTTTCCTAGTCAACCCCTCTTGCAAAAAAAAATGCCGTGTGCATAATGCGGCTCCATGATGGTTAGGGCAGTCGATATACGCCGCGCCCGCAAGGGAACCGGCGAAACTCAAGCCGTGTTCGCCGAGCGGCTTGGCGTCGATCAGGCGACGGTGCATCGGTGGGAAAAGAAGGCCCCAGAGAAGGGGCTTGCCCAACGCCTGCTGCAAATCGAGATTCCGCCCCTTCTCCCCCGCACAAAGTCATCCCGCAATGGCAGGGGCGCGCCGTGACACGCTGGAACAGGCAGAACCTAGCCAAGCCTGGTAGCGGTCGTGAAATCGCGCCTACGGGCGCGCCAGCGCATTCCAGTCATATGCCACACTCCACCACCATCCCGCACCGCACCAAGGATAACGGCATGGGCTCATGGCATAGGGATACCTATCAACTTTGCGTGAGCGCGAAGGGCTAGCCATGGAAACAATCCGAACGCGCCAGTTGGAAGAAGAAGTCGTCAAGCTTAGGCGCGCGCTGAGATTTTACGCTGATCCCAGGCGATATCACGGGGTAAACCAGCGCATTGATGGCGAGCCAGACGAATACCAGCCACAGGACCAGCCCTACCTTCTCGACGTGTCGCGCGACGGCGGACGAATCGCAGCCAAAGCCTTGTTGCCGTTATGAGCGGCTTCTGGACCGACAAGCGCCTTGCCATCCTGATTGCAGCTTGGATTGCGGGTGATTCGGCTGGAGTGGCTGCGCAAAAGCTTGGCTGTCCGCGAAATGCCGCCATCGGCAAGCTCAATCGGCTTGGTTTCATCGGTTCTAGCGGCTTGCCGACAAGGACCCTTCGTTCGCAAGCCGTGCGCCTGACATGGCGCGATCCGGATGTGAGGGCGCGGCGTATTGTCGCAATCCGTGACGGAATGCGACAGCGCCAACAAGCTATTGGAATGTAACGGGAAAGATCGAAAAATGCAAGGCGACACGCGGGGATTTGCACAATTCGATTGGACGGACGTGGCGGTCGCCATGACCAAGAGACTGTGGGCTGAGGGCCGCACAGCCTCGCAAATATCTTCTCTATTGCATGATGGTACACAAGGCCCATCCCGTTCGGCCGTCATCGGCAAGGTTCATCGGCTTAGACTTGAAGGACGCGGCAGGAAAGCCTCTAAACCAATCCCAACGCGCGAGCAAAAAGCCGCTGCACAACAAACAAGACGCAAGACACGAATAACGCCTCCCAAACCCAAGATCGCCGTCATGACCCAACCAAAACTGATGTTGCCATGGGAGGGCTCCCGCAATATCCCCCTCCTTGACCTTAATCCCCACGAATGCCGTTATAGCTTTAACGATAATCCCCCGTATCTGTTCTGCGGTCAACCGACTAAATCAATCGACAGTTCATGGTGCGAGCACTGTTACGGGATCGTGTACGCACGTGAGCCTATCGTCAGGGCCAAGCGCGTCGCATCGAATATCTTCAGCAGCGGCCATCGGTGACTATCATGACCGGATTAACCGTTGTCCCGCAGCCACAAGTCACAACTCCCGCCGATCATCACGACGAAACGGCGCGCGCCTACTACGCCAACCGCGCCGCCGAACGCCGCGACTATGAGCGGATGAAACTGGAGCTTGACGACACCCGCCGATTGCTCGCCAACTCGGATGCTCGGATTGCCGAAATGGAACTGACCATAGGTCGCATGAACGAACGCGAGCGCGAGTCCATGAACCGGGAGGCTGCATCGCATACACAAGCTGCAAGCTTGGCCGCGACGATAGAGATTATGCTGAGCAGCGGGCAGGCGGCGATTGAGAAACATAAGAAAGACAAATCATGAAACCTGCCCAACTGAAATTCATGCGCGATTTAGCTCGTTGGCAGCATGTCGCCACGGCAAGAGATTTGGGGCCGCAGACCTCACAAGAGGAAAATTCAGCGCGGCAATTCTGCAAACGGCAGGGCTGGGTGACATTTGAAGATGGCTACTGGCGCTCGACTGACAAGGGCCGCGCTGCATTGCGTGCCGTGAACGAACTCACCGCGTCATGAGCCCCCTCGCCTTCCTCATGGCCCTCGCCGTACTGCTATTCGTCGGGACATCGGCCGCCATGGGCGAGAAAGCCGACAAGAGAAATCCATTGCCCGCAGGCTGGACCGTGCAGGAACCTAAGCGAATCCGCACAATCACCCTACGCCCGGACGGGCAGCCGTTGCCGCCGTTCAAGGACATGTGGCGGGTTAGGATCGAGGGGGCGGGGAAGTGACCAGAATTCATAACGGGGAGAGGGAAATGCCTGACATCGGCGAGACCAGGTTGCTCAGCGAGCGCGGCACAAAACTAAACGGCCTGAAGCCGAACAATATCATTCAGGCTGCCGCAGCCGACCTTCGCTTGAAGCGGCGCAAGAAAGAGAAAACAGCCGACGCTGGAGAGCTATATTCATTCTCGCGCAAGCACGTTCAACGCGCAACCAATATCGGAATGTTGATCGCGTTGGCCTACTTCGATTCCGCGACCGCGATGGGTACAGACAAGAAATCAACCTACATCGTCTACAGCGACCGCGATCTTTTGCGTGAGGCGCTTCGCCAAGTGCTCGATGGGGTGAGCACCGAATGACCGCCCCTATCCACCGTATCATCGAGGGCTTAAAGCAGATTGAGTTGCGCGTCACGCCTCGCGCGCTGTCTAAATCCGGCTGTGTCGTCCGTGAGCAGGAAGGAAAGTTCCTGCTTGAGATGGTTGCCGATGCGCGTGTGCTTCTGGAGCAGAACTTCGACTATCTGGATGGCGGAACATGACGCCCCTACCCCGTACACAAACTGACTCGCCCGCCCGACTTATCCACAGAATCCGCGCCCGCCGCCATGCCCGCAAGGGCGCCCGTGATCTTGAACGGCGGCTGGTCATCGCAGTAGCCCGGCAGATCAGGCGGGAGGTTAGGGCGGAGCGGAAATTGGCACCGGCTAACAGGACGTAGATTATACGACCTGTTTAATCTCTTGCCGCTCCCCGGTGCAGAGCGACCGTATTCCATCTTCAATCCGGCGGGGCCACGATGGAATGCAGCGCCCGCTAACTCGAAAGGCAATGCCGAAGCAAAGCCTCCGATGGCCTACCTACCAAAGAAATGACCGCCCGTAAAGGCGGCCAAGTTGGGTAACAGGGAGGCGTCAAACAGAGTGGACAGGAGCCACTCGACGTCCAGAAGCTGGACGACCGCAGCGTTGCATGGAAGGGGATGGGAGGCAAGGGCTATTGACGGCAACGAATGCGCGAGGTAATTTCGACATAGCCGCCGGCCAGCGGTGATTTTGGGCGGGCGCTGATGGTGCGACATCACCAGAGGCCCCGCCCGCCCCTCTAGCCCGATGTCGCGGGATATGACCGAACGAATTCCAATATCGACTTTAGCCGATTTAGCGTCGCTCGACGACTCTGAAATCATCGCAGGCTATTTTGATGGGCGGGAGAATTTCCGCTGCGGCGACAACCGATCCCTCTCCTACTGGCACGGCTGGCGAAACGGTCGCTGTGACGGTGGCCACGCCAAGAGCGATTGGGCGCAGCAAAAGCTAGCCGCCGAGGCTGTTGCCGCCATGAGGCGTGAAGGCGCGAGCCTTCAATGACGCCAATTGCCGACATGATCGAACGTATGCACGCCGAAGGGGTGCAGTTGTCCGTCATCGTGTTGGCCGTACGCACCTTGGAGACCGTCACGACGCGTCACGACGCCGTCACGACGCCGTCACGCTCCAAGGAAGCCGAACGCGCGGCACGATACCGCGAAAACATCAAACAAAACAAGGGGAAAGCGGAAGCAAACGATGCCGCAAATCCCCCTTTGCCAAGCGTGACGCGTGCTCCTACCTTACTTACTTCTCTTTCTCTCAATTTGGAAGGGACTTCCGAGGAAGGAAGTAAGGAAAAAAAGGAAGAAGATCGGAGTATGCGCGCGCGAGGGCAGCGGATGGTTTCGGGGGCGATTCTCACAGACCAATTTCGTGAGGCGGCGATTATGCTCGGTGCGGCGCCTGCGCGGGTCGAAGCCTTGTGGGCTGAATTCGTGGATTATTGGGTCGCGGTTCCCGGTAGTCGGGGCGTGAAACTAGACTGGCTGGCGACATGGCGAAACAACATGCGGAAATCTCTCGAAAGAGGCAGCGGAAATGGAATACGTAAGCAAAGCCTTAGCGACCTCGCCGGGGACATGGCCGAACAGGCGCGACGTTGGGAGCGTGAGAACGGCGTTAGCCGACCGGCTGGCTCTGTCTGAGGCAATCGAAGT
>Ga0307470_10000177_pt1 | contig 43965 bp, 34 predicted proteins | sample atmos_gasesAM3C__FD_204565 | JGI IMG/M metagenome (GOLD analysis project Ga0307470, IMG submission 204565) | Hardwood forest soil microbial communities from Morgan-Monroe State Forest, Indiana, United States - atmos_gasesAM3C_05 | ecosystem: Environmental > Terrestrial > Soil > Temperate forest... | reverse complement strand
AGAGAAACACCGCGCCGATCAGCAGGCTGGCAGCGACGCCGGCGCGGAAGGCTGTCTCGCCGATGACCGCGCGCAAGAAGTAGAAGGCCATGGCGATGAGGACAAAGCCCATCGCTTTCTTGACCTGCACCATCCACTCGCCCGGTTTCGGAAAGACATTGAGCGCGATGAGATAGGGAAAGCCGAGTCCAAATCCGAGCGACGCGAACATCGCCAGTCCGATGACCGGCTTTGCGATCGCTGCCACCAGCGTGAAGAGCGCGACCACCACGGGACCGACGCACGGCGCGGCAACGATGCCGACGAAGAGTCCCATCGTCAGCGCGCCGGCAAGACCGGCCTTGCCCGCCGAACGGCTGGTGATGAACTGCGGCACGCGGAACTCCCAGGCGCCGAACATCGACGACGCCAGGACGAGCATCAGTACCGCGAACCCGATCAGCACCGCAGGCGACTGCAGCCACGAGCCGAACATCCGGCCGCTCAGCGCCGCAAAGACGCCGAGGGCCGAGTAGGTGATGACGATACCGATGACGTATGCGAGTGAGAGCGCGAACCGGCGCGAACGCCGCCCGTCGCTCTGCATTGCGAAGAAGCCGACGGTGATCGGGATCATTGGAAAGACGCACGGCGTCAGGTTCAACGCCAGCCCGCCGATGAAGAGAATGAGAAGCGCTAGTGGAAGGCCGTGCGCCGCGTAGGCCGCGGAAAGCTGGTCGTTCGCGACTGGTGCGCCATCTTTCGGGGCGGCGGAGAGAGGCGCGAAGTTCGCGGAGGCGGGCGGCGCCACAGGTGCGGTGCTGGTCGCCGCGACGACGGCCGTATCGATCGTCACCTCGGCGTCGCGCGGCGGGAGGCAGACGTTGTCGTTGCATGCCTGATAGTGAAGCTTGCCTTTGATCGACGTCGCGCCGTTTTTCAACTTCGCGGTGAAGGGAATGCGGATCGTTCCTTCGTAGACGGCGAGCTTCTGGCCACCGCTGAAGGTGAATGCGCGAACCGTGTGCGCCGGGTATTCGGCAGACACGAGGTCGGCGGTCGTCCCGTCGAGCACGAGCGCGCTGGGGATGACGAAGTCGTCGAGCGGCTTGTTGGAGTTGATGTGCCAGCCGCTTTCGATCGTGGCCGTGACGACGCCGTGAACCTCGTCGCCGGTGCGCGCGTTTACCGCGCCGCTGATCTTGATCAACTCCTGCGGAATCGCGCTCGCGGCGCCCCCGACGGAGATCTGGCCGAAGGAATTCGTTGTAAGGAGGAAAAGGGCGAAAGGGAGAAGACGACGCAACCGCAATGCAATACTCAGCATTCAACACTCAACATTTCGAAGTCCTACCGACGCGGCGCGCCAAGCTGACGCTCGAGTTGCGCGATCATCATGTCGAGGTTGCGGTTGTATTGCGAGTTCGGGAACTTCGTCCGGAACGCCCGGTACTCGGCCAGCGCGCCCACTGCGTTTCCTGATTGCAGATAGATGTCGCCGGTGAGAAGCCGCGAGCGCTCGTAAGCGTCGCCCTTGGTCTGAACCGTCTGGAACTTTGCGATTGTCTTCCGGGCATCGTCGAACTTCTTCTGCAGCATCTGCGTCATGGCCAGCTCGACGTAGGCATCATCGCGGACGCCGACAGGCACCGCGGATTCTGCGATGAGTTTGCGCAGGCGCGCCTCACTCTGCGGATAGCCGGCCCGCGACTCGAACTCCTTCGCCAGCGCCAGACGTTTCACGTAATCCTTGGCGATCGACGGCTCGTCGGAGACACGTTTCATGAAGTCTTTGTATTTGGTCTCCGTGTCCTGGAGCGACAGCGCAAATTCCTTCGCCGGAGAGTAGCCTTTGAGGACACCGGCGATCAGAAGATCGCTGTTCAGCACGACGAAGGTCGGCAACGAGTTGATGCCGTAGTCATGCGACAGCTTTGTCCCGTCTTTTCCATCCTCGGTGTTGAGACGGAGGAGAACCATCTTGTCCGTGGCGTTCTGAAAGGCCTCCGAGGGGATCACTTCCTGCTCGAACTTATGGCACCAGCCACACCAGTCGGCGAAAAGATCGACAAAAATCAACTGGTTCTTTTCTTTCGCCTTCTTCTGCGCGGTCGCAATTTCTTTGAGCCACGGCGAGGCGACGGCTTGCTGAACGAACAGCAGCGCAATCGCGGCGATCAGAGCAGTCCTTTTCACGTGAGTCCTCCCGTCCGGGCTTCGCAAACGGCACCGGGAAAGTCGCTATTCCGAATGCGCCGCACCGACCGGTGACAATTCCGGTGATGCTGCCTCCTTGTGTGCAGCGTGCCTTCGCGCGGCTTCGACGAACGCGCCGAAGATCGACGTCGCCGACGGTTCCGACGGCATGTCTTCGGGATGCCATTGCACGCCGACGTAGAACGGATGCGACGGATCTTCGAGTCCCTCGACGATTCCGTCGGGCGCATGCGCCGTGACGCGGAGTCCGTCCGCAACGCGGCCGACTGCCTGGTGGTGCGAGGAGTTCACGTTCAGTTCCTTCGCGCCGAGGATGCTGCCGAGTTTCGTGGCACCGTCGATCAGCACGTCGTGGCGATGACGGTCGCTCGGCTCGCTGGCGTGATCGATCTCCGTACCGACCGCCGAGCCGATGTCCTGAATGAGCGTCCCTCCGGCGGCCACATTCATCACCTGCACGCCGAGACAGATGCCGAGCGTTGGAACGCCGCGCTGTCGCGCCAGCCTGGCCAGCCCGAGGTCGTTCTTCTGGCGGCGAGGATCCATCGTCTCGCAACTCGGATGTTTCTCTTCGCCATACTCGGCCGGATCGCAGTCATCGCCGCCAGCAAGAAGAATCCCATCCAGTCCATCAAGAACGTCGGCGGCATTCTCCGGCTGCGGCGGGATCAACACCGGCACCGCGCCGGCGCGTTTGAGCGATTCGATATAGGTCGTGTAAACAAAGGCCCGGTCGCGCTCCCCTTCGCGGTGAACGATGTCCGAGGCGATACCGATGAGAGGCTTGTTCATGGTGCTGATTATGCGGGATTCGTGCGAGAAATAGGGAGGACTCAGAGCAAGACGAAGGATTGTTCCCGATTCAACGGCCGGTCGAAAGTAACCGTGTGCTCGCATCCGGCGCGCGTGTTGCGGCGTCCGATCACGTAGTCGGCGAAGTCACCTGGTCCGTTGAGATAGTCAATCAGAGCAGAACGCAGCAGTTCCCGGTCGTCGAACGCGAAGATCCCTGTGCTCATGACCTTGTCCAGGGCTGCGGCGATCACCGGCTTGCCGAAGCGATAGGCGGCGCGGAGAACCCAGACCAACTCGCAGAGAACGACGTCATCCACGTGGAGGCGATCGCCACCCTCGATCGCAGCCGTCATAAACGTATCGACCTTCCGAGCCTGGACGGGATCGTCCTGCGTGAGGTAGCGGACGAGCACGTTCGTGTCAACTCCGATCACCGCTTCCTCGAGTGCTCCCGAAGGATGGCGGCGTTCATCTCGTCCACACTCACGCTGCGCCGCCGATTTCTCTTCAGCAGACCACGCAGTTCGCGGACATCAACACTAAGGCCCCGAACGTAGACATCTCCCTGATCGGTAACGAAGAAGTCGATCTGGTCCCCGGCTTCGACCCGTAGCAGGTCCCGAACACTCTTCGGAATCGTCACCTGTCCTTTTGTCGTCAGCGTCGCCGTCGGCATTCCTTACTCCAAGTAAGGATTCTAGCAACATCCTTACCCGAACGGCAATTACCGCACCGTAATCGCCACCGAGTCATGCTCCCCGCGGCGATTCGTGGCCACGATCGAGTGCTTGCCGGTGCGCAACGGCCACTCACTTGCGGACGGCTTTCCGTCGACGCTCCACGTTGCGTCGCTTGTCGCGCGAAGGTGGATCGCCTGGAACTCGCGATGGAGGGTTGGATCGACAAGATACGTGGTGTCATTGGACGGGCTGGTGATGCGGAATCGTGTTTCGCGTCCGGCCAGCGCGCGTGGGGCCGACGCTGGTGCGCGGCGCTCGCGCGACGAAGCCCAATCGCGATACTCCTCGGGCCAGTCGATCCGGCCCGCGTGATGCCAGGCGCAGAACTCTACGGGCGCGTCGCGTGGCAACCACTCGCTCTCGATCGCGGGACACGATGTCGATGGCCGCAGTCCCGACAGCGCGCAGATCGGTTGCTGCTCGAGATCATCGGGACGATCGACGATCTCGCGCTCGCCGTTGTCGCCGGCGCGGCGCATCGCCGCGAGCATGACCGAGTGGAAGATCGGGCCGGCGCCCGTGACGCCGCTCGAGCTGCGCAGCGCCTGGCGATCGAAGTTGCCGACCCAGACGCCGACCGTGACCGCGCGCGTGTAGCCGACCGTCCAATTGTCGTGGTACGCCTGCGACGTGCCGGTCTTCACCGCGACCGGAAACGGAAAATCGAGATTGCCGCCGCGGCCAAAGATGAATTCACGCGCGTGCGAGTCGCTGAGGATGTCGGTGATCCAGAACGCCGTACGCGGGGAGACGATGCGCGGGGGTCGGGAGTCGGGGGTCGGGGGCCGGAGCAGCATCGTCGTGGAGACCGCGGTCCCTCCCCTTGCGAACGTCGCGTATGCGCTCACGAGCTGTTCCAGCGTCACCTCGGCGTCGCCGAGCGTGAGTCCGAGCCCGTAGTAATCAGCGGTGTGGGTCAGATCGCGAAAACCAGTGCCGCGCAGCATGCGCAGCAACGCAGGCGGGCCAACCTTCTCAAGGAGCGCAACCGCGGGAACGTTTTCCGATCCAGCGAGCGCGGCGCGCGCGCGCAGAGGGCCGCGATAGCCGCCGTCATAGTTTCGCGGTGTGTAGACGACCCCTTCCTCCGCCGTCGGAAAGTGCGAAGGCACATCCGCGAGCACGGTTGCGGGCGTGATCCCTTCTTCGAACGCCAGCGCGTAGGTGAACGGCTTGAGTGTCGATCCAGGCTGACGCAACGTCGTCACTCCGTCGATCGCACCGCCGAAGTCGGAGCCGAAGTAATCGCCCGAACCTTCCCACGCCAGCCACCCGCCCGTCTCGTTGTCGAGAACGACGACGGCCACGCTGTGTGCGCCGTGACGAAGCAGGTTCGCGCGCTCCGCAGCAATGATGCCGCGAACGTTTTGCTGCAACACGGCATCGAGCGTTGTCTTCACGAGATGATTGGGTTGCGCGCCGGACCGGCTCCGAACCTGTTCGACAAAATGAGGAGCGAGCGTAGGTTGGATGCCGCGATCGAGTGTCAGCCGCTCGGCGCGCGCTTCGCGCCATGAGGCGTCGTCGATCAATCCCAAGGAGTGCATGCGAGCGAGAACGACGCGCTGCCTCGCAAGCGCGCGGCGCGGCGTCGACGGACGCTGCGGCAGTGACGCCAGCCATGCTGACTGCGCGGTCGTCAGCTCTTCCGGCGCGCATCCGAAGTAGCGCCGGCTGGCGCGGGCCACGCCGATCGTCTGCTCGCCGTACGGCGCCAGATTCACGTACAGCGCGAGGATCTGGCGCTTCGTGTAGCGATGCTCGAGGCGGAGCGCGATGACGGCCTCGCGCATCTTCGACACGATCGTTCTCGGCGGATTGCCGAGCAGCATCTTCGCCACCTGCTGCGTGATCGTCGATCCCCCTTCGACAGCGCGGAGATGGCGGATGTCATGCGCGACCGCGCGCGCGATCGCGATCGGATCGATACCGGGATGATGCTCGAAGCGGCGATCCTCGGCTGCGATGGTCGCGGCCGCGATCGACTCGGGGACAGCGTTGAGCCACTCGTTGCGGGTACCCGAGGGAGTGAGCGGCTCGTACAACACGACGCCGTTGCGATCGACGATGACCGGCGAGGTGTCGGGTGTGATCGTGGGGATCGGACCGAGGCGAACCCAGAGCGCGAGAGCGAGTAAACCGCCGGCGAGGCCGCCGGCGGTCCAGCCGGCGAGCCGCCGGCGCTCCACTGTCAAGAACTTCACGGCTTGACCTCGATGACCTCGCTGGACGTTCTCCCGAAGACTTCGGGCTCGTACATCTCCTCGGCATGCGTCGGCGCGGTAATGAACGTGCCGGCAGTCGTGGCGCGAACCATGTACGTGAACTCGTGCATCCCTTCGCCGAGGCGCGTGGCGAAAAGGTTGACGCGGTCATCGTGTCGCTCGACGTGATCGAAGCCGCCGTGTTTCCACCACGACATCCAGTCATCGCCTTGCGTATCGTTCTTACTCTGCTCCGCGGCAAGATCGCTTGCCGTCGTCGCGAACCACGACTCGACCGGCTCCGTACCTGCGGGAATGGGATCGATCACCGCCACGAAGCGCCGCTCCTTCGTGTTGCGGATGCGCAGCGTGACCTTGATCAAATCACCAGCCTTGAACGTCTTCAGCGAGTACTTGCGCTCGACGCTGAAGCCCTGATTGAGCGCGTCGTGCATGAGACCGGCCGGCGTGTACCGCAGGCGCATCAGGTAGAAGAGCGTGCCTGTGCCCTGACGATCGAACGTCACAGGCGTGTCTCCCGCCGGCCGCGCCATCAGCTGTTGCATCGGGACGTCGTGATTCTTCGCCTCGGTGCTCCGGCCCTTGAATGAGTCGTTGGCGATCGTGTCCGCGCCGATCTTCACGACTGCGGTGAAGTCCGGCGTCTCGCTCTCGTACTTGCGGTAGTAATCGACAAGCGACTCCATCGCCCAGACGTTTTCCTGCGTGTTGCCCCAACGTCCCTGACGGCGCACCTTCATGAGCCAGCGCACCATCTGCTTGACCATCTGCTCGCTCTCGCCGTGACGCGTGAGCGTGCCGAGGGCGATGGCGGTCGAGCGAACGCTCGAGCTCCAGTAATAGAGAAGGTAGGGATCGGACAGCTCTTCGACGTGCGCGCTGCCGCCCTCGGGCAGGATGCCGTTGGTGATGCGGCGCGTGAGATCCTCGACGCGCGGGCCCTTCTCTCCCTTCGCCAGCATGGCGTCGGCCAGGTACGAGATGCCGAACAGCGGCATCCGGTCGACGTACGAATAGAGCCGCGTGATGTGGCTGTCCTCATTCCGTCCACCCTCGGTCAGCACTTTCACCGCGAACGCCTGCCACGCCGTGTATGCCGGCCACCAGCCTTCGTTCGTCGGGCGCGGCTCCTTGAGCTTGGCGTCGAGGTAGTCATACCCGCGCTTCGTCACGTCTTTGTTCACGTCGTACTTCAACTTCTCGCCGCGCTGCATTACGTGCAACACGGTCGCGGTCATGTACGGCGATTCGGTGTAGCACTCGCCGGCCCAGAAGGCGAAGCCGCCGTCGCCGCACTGGAAATTGTTGAGCTCATTGATGGTCGCCTGCGCGATGGTGCGGCCCTTCTTCGGGTCGATGCCGGGAAGCGCGAAGGCCTCGCCGAGGTCGGAGGAGAGCATGAGAGCCATCGCGCCGGACGAGCGCTGCTCCGCGCAGCCGTACGGATAATCGACGAGATACGAGGCGCCTTCTTCCAGGCCGACCATCGCCGTCGATGACAGCTCGACGTGCAATCCGCCCGACGACGGCACGACGTCCTTCGGAACCGCCAGCGTCTCCTTCGCGTCAGGCTTGGCCTCGCCGTAAGCGGCGACGGTCTCGGACGGCGTGAGGATGCGCACCGGGAGCGAGTCTTCGAACGCGTCGGTCTCCTTGTTGAGTGAAACGGTCATCTGCAGTTTTGCGTTACCGACCGCTTTCGCCGATGCATTGAAGCGCACCTCGGCGGAGCCTTCCGCAGCGATGTCCACCGTCTGCGACGTCGGCTGCGTGAATTCGACGATCGACGGATCGAGCGACTTGATCGTCACCGTCGCCTTGCCAGGCTGTTTGAGCTGTGAGTGGACGACGCCGCCGAAGAACGCCTTGTCGCCGACTGCGAGGAAGCGAGGCCACGTCGGTGTCAGCAGCACCGGCTTGTTGATGCGGATCTCGTTCTGCGCCCAACCGAAGCGCGAGCCGCGATCGCCGGCCACGGCCATGATGCGATACGTGGTCAGCGACTCGGGGAGCGTGACATCCGTCTTCGCGTGACCCTTCGCATCGGTGACCACGGAACCGACCCAGAACGCGAGCACGCGGAAGTCTTTCCGCATCACGCCCGGTCCGGCGTCTTTGCCGCCGCCGCCACCCTGCGTCTCGCCCTTCGGCGTCAGCACGCGGCGGCTGACGATCTTCTGGCGCGAATCGAAGTTGAGGACCTGCAGCGATTTCTCGAGGTAGATCGACTGGAGCACGTCGGGTGTTTCGTACGCGGTCAGCGAGAGGACGCCGTAATCGACCGCCCACAACGTGACCTCGGATTGCGAGGGCTTACCGGCAGCATCGTGCACATCGACTTCGATGCGCGCCTTCGACGCGGGACGGTACTCATCGCGATTTGCTTTGACGGCGACCTTCAAACGCTTGGCTGCGTCGACCACGCTCAGCGCTGTGTAGCCGAGGCGGAAGGCAGGCTTGCCCGGATCGCTCTCATCCTCGATGCCGTCCTTCGTGCGGCCTTTGAGCAGCGTCACCGCAACGAAGAGATTCGGAATGTCTTTCTCGGTAATCGGCACGGAGACAGTCGTCTGCGTCGAGGTCAGCTCGAACGTCTTCCAGGTGCGCACGCCTTCGCGCTCGGTCGTGAGGAGCGCCGTCGCGTGCTCCCACGGCGACTTCACCATGATCCGCGCCGTGTCGCCGGGCTTGTACGTCTTCTTCTCCGGGACGAGCTCGATGCGGTTGCTGTCCGCACGTGCCCACGCCGTGTAGCCGCCGCCGACCGCGTAGAACCAGGTGCGTGTCGTCGTCGAGCGGCCCTCGGCATCCTTCGCCGTTGCGATGATGAGGTACTCGCCGCCTTCTCCGAGCGGGATGTGCAGCGGGGCGGGCGTCGCCAGCGTAGTCACATCCCAATGTCCGGCGGGAAGCTCTTTGCGCTCGGTGGACCAGTTGTAGAAGCCATTGCCGGCAGCCTCGCGGACCGAGTTCCACTGAATGCGATGAAGGTCGACGCTGACCTTGACGCCGGCGGTTGCCGTGCCATCGAGCGCAGCGGCGACGATGGCGGTGTCGAGCCCCTTTGTGGCGTCGGAGAAGTAGTTCGGCGACTTCACGCCGATGTACCACGGCGCCGGATGAACGCGGAACGCCGTGCGGTTGGCGAGCTGCTGGCGCGAGACGTCGGTCACGTTGCCTTCGAGCACGTAGCTCCACGGCACGCCCGCGGCGATGTCGGTGTCGAGCGTCAGCTTCAATTCACCTTTGGCGTCGAGCTTCGGCTCCTGGGTATTGATCGTCTCGCCTTCACGGCGCTGCTCGGGATCCTCACCGAGGAACTCCCACTGCCCTTCCTGGAACCGCTCGCGGATCGCAGACGGGACGTCGTAAACGGGGACTTTCGAGTACGTCCACTTCACCGGCCGCGATGCCATCGCGCCGCCGAAGAGATACTTGCCGATGATCGTGCCGTTCAGTTTCGTTCCGGCGATCGGCGGCGCTCCCTTGAGCGTTACGTCGACGCGGAACTCCGGACGGCGATACGCCGCAACGAGGAAACTGCCGAACGTCATCAAGCGCTGCGACTTGACTGACGCTTTGATGCCGTAGTCGCCGAGAACGCCATCGGCGGGGACGGTCCACACCCACTCCGCGCTGCTCCAGTCATTCAACTTGAGCGTGCGTTTGTCGACCTCTTTGTCGTGCGCGTCAGTGACGACGATGTCGACTTCTGTACCGGCCGGCAGGAGCTGCATGCCGGTGGGAGTGTCGCTGCGAAGCACGATCTTGGCGTGCACTTCTTCGCCCGGCTTGTAGACGCCGCGGTCGGTGAACGTCGTGCCGCGCAGAAGCGGCTTCGCTTCATCGAGGTCGAAGTTGAGTCCGAACTCCCACGGCGTGATGCCGTCGTTCCAGTCGCTCGATGCGTATGCGGTGTCGCCGTCTTTCTCCGCGGTGACGACGAAGTGCAGCCCGAATGCTTCCCACGACTCGACCGGAACTTCCTCGCCTTTCTCGTTCTTCTTGTTCCGCTCCACGCGGAGATCGGTATCCGGCGCGATGGCGATGCCGTTCGCGTCGGTGGTGCCTGTCCAGAAGACCTTGTTCTCGATCGTCCGGATCGACACTTTCGCGCCGGCTACCGGCGCGGCGTTGTCGAGCCGCGTGACGAAGACGAGTGTGTTCTGCGGCGAGTCCTTGACGGTGATGCCGAGGTTCGTCACCTGCACGATCGTGCCAGCCGTATCCTCGGAATACGTCTTCGACTTTGTGATCGCATCGCCCGGCTTGATGACGGCCCAGACGATGCCGTTGCCGATCGATGACAGAGCGGACTTAAGATTGAGGCCGTACGACTGCAGCTTGTCCGCAACAGGCGCGAGATTGCGCTGCGCGCCGCCGGTCGCGGGCGTCTTGTGGAAGCCCTCTTTCTGCAGGTCGACGATCGTCGGGACGAGCTTGTCGAGCGACAAGGGCGTCATCCACTGCGTGACGTTCTTGAAGTTGCGCGCGTGGAAGGGCAGCATCGGTCCGCCGCTCGATTCCCATACGCCGTGTCCGTCGCCGAAGCTGATGTACGCGGCTTTGTGCCAGTACTCGATGACGGCCATCCACGTGTAGCCGAGCGTCTGGCCGTTCTCCGACTTGAGCGAAGGATCGACGCGGACGGCGTACGTATGCGCGGGGATCACTGAATATCCGAGCTCGTCGAGGCTGTACTGCGTCGCGGGAGCGGCACTCGGATCGACGGCTCGCTTCGGTTCGGAGGGCGCGACAGGCAGCTCGCGCGCCGGATCGGTGACGTCGATGACGCTGACGGCTTTCTTGAAGTTCACATACGGCACGCCGCCGTTCACGCGGAAGGAGATCGGGTTGTAGTAGTCGGGGCCGCACTCCGCCAGACAATCGGCCTTCTCGATGAAGAACGTCGGGCCCAGCTCGATGGTGAAAGTTTGTGGACGCCCGCTGGCAACGCTGTTCGCATTCTTCGCCAGCTTGTCGTCGACGAAGATCTGCAGGTTCGTGTCCGGCGGCACGCCGGGCTTCGTCTCGACGATGACCATCTCCGGCACCGGCTTGAAGTGTTTCTTGTCCCAATCCGTCGCCAGGAAGGAGAGCACCGGCTGTCCGTCGCTGGCCGCTGCCTGCTGCGCCTTCGCTATCTTCGCGTCGAACGCGGCGGGCTGCGCCGGCTCGAGCTTCGCCAACCGATCGCGCGCCGGAAGCGTAGGCGCTTTGAATTCGTGAGCGACCGTGCGAAGCACCAGGTGCGAGCCGAGCGTTGCACCATCAACCGGCTGATTGAACCAGAGTGCGATGACGATCGCGCCGTCGTACTTGCCGCCTTTGCGGTACCAGTCGGTGCGCAGAAGCTGGATCGTCGGCGTGGTGAAGGAGAAGTGATACGCCTTGCCGAGCGTCTTTCCGCTGACTGCCTTCGCAGCAGCGTCGATCGTGACGTCGTACTTCGTCGCGAACGGCAGCGGCGTCTTCGGATCGGGCGTGAAGATCAGCGTCGTCGTTCCCGACCACCGGAACGAACCGTTGATCGCCGGCTCGACGTGAAACCACGGCACGTCGAGCGCCTTTGGAATCTTGCCGACGACAACCATCGGCTCGCTGAAGACGACGCGAATCTCATTCGCCTCGGCCAGATTGGCAACTTCGCCGATCGGTCCGGCCTTGATGATGGTGAGGTTTTTGTCGGCGGCAAATGCGGAAACAGCAGTAAGAAAAAGGACGATCGTTAGAACAGCTCGCTTCATGCGGCGGAGGGTAGCACGGGGGGCGTTGCCGTTTTGTGACGCAGAACGCACCGGTCCCCTCGGGACCCGCGGTTCGTACTCCGTGCTGGTCGTGTCGCTGCTCTCCATCGCCATCTCCTTCGATCCTTCGGGACGAATATGGCGCCGCGATGTGACGTGCGCGTGGAGAGATGAGGAGAACCAACGCCAGGAATGTGGCGGGATTGTGGCGAGGGCGGCTTAGTTCCTACTTCCGCTCCGCCATCCAGTTCGAAACGAAGGTCAAAGGGGAGGAAAAATTGTCGTCCAGTGGGCGATCGACGATAAATCGTTGCCCATCGCGGGCGATATCGTAGGAGAACCCAGGCAACCGGAAGAGCGGCTTCGGCGTGGCCGTATTGCTGGTCATGTCCACGCCAAAGACTTCGCCGTGAGAAATGTAAAAGAGCTCCCGCCCATCATTTCGCCATCGGGGCTGATCGCCTCCGGACGATGACACTTGCCTCCGTCCGGCGTGCGATGGAAAGTGCTCGACGTACACCTCATCCCTGCCGGACTCGCCGCTCGCGTAGGCAATGTAGGTGCCGTCCGGCGACACATCAGCCGACAATTCAACGAATGGCGTTGCCAGGTATGGCTTCCCCTCGCTCCCGTCCGCAGGAAACAGCCAGAGGTCGAGGTCGGCTTTGGCCGTGCGCTCCGCGACGATCACTTTGCTGTCCCGAGTCCAGGAGACCGGTCTGACTTGATCGACCGGAAAATTCGTCAAACGCCGGACGTTTGTTGGATTGGCAGCATCGGCGACGAATAAGTTCGCAAGCCCTGTGCGCATCGAAACGAACGCGATTGTCGATCCGTCGGGCGACCACACCGGGCCGTACTCGCCAGCAGGATCGAACGTGAACCGCGTGGTCACGTTCCTCGCGAAATCGAGAATCCAGATGTCTTCGGGACGGCCGTCAGCGTCGTTCCGATCCATGGCAATCCGCTGCTGATCGGGAGAGAGGCGGAACTCGAATCCCAGTCGCTGGGCGCCACCCGCGGTGGCCAACTGGCGGCCGGACCGGTCAACCCAGATGAGCTGAGAGTCAGGACTCCCCGACCGGTAAACGAGCCGTCCGTTCTGCGAAGCGGTGAACTCGAAGTGGTGGTTGTCATCGTTCGAGACCACCTGCTCGGCGAGCACTCGGGGTTCGCCGGCCAGTGAGAGCGTCTTTGGATCGAACGGCTGTGCCATCAGGGATCCTGCCCTCACGAAGAGAAGGTATCCCGGCTCGACATAGGCCACATTCGTGATGGCTTGCACAAGATCGCGGCTGCTCCCGTCATGCAGCGTCCCGACTTTGAGATGATGATTCTCGGTCCGCGGAGCATCACCGAGGAAGACAAAATGATCGCCGTCGGGGAGAAACACCGGCCAGCGATGCGCCTCTTCACCAGGGCTGAGCCGCGTCACTGACCGCGGTGTTCCGCCGTTCGCATCGACGCGAAAGAGCGGTCCATCCTGGCCGCAGAAAAGGATGACACCGTCACGGCTCCACGCTGCCCCAAATGCCAACGGTGCGTCGCAGATGGTTTGCGGCGGTCCCCCGGCGATGGCGATACGCTTCAGCTTTCCCTGCGCGAAAAACCCTACCGACCTTCCGTCCGGCGAGAAGAACGGCTCACTGGCGCCCTCTGTACCAGGCAGCAGGCGTGGCTCGGCCCGATCGATTGGTCGTATCCAGAGAGAAACTGTTGTACCTGATGATGAGGAATCGCCGGAGTGCCCAAGGAAGACGATGAACGAACCATCGGGAGATAAAGCGGCCTGACCGAAGGCGTCGATGCCAGCGTGCTTCGGCAAGGTGATCGACATCATCAACGGCGTCTCGGCGGGCGCCGGGCGCCGAAGCAGGAACACCGAGGCAGCGGCCGCAGCGATCACGGCCAGCGCGGCGAGCGCGATGACCATCCCGCGGTAGCGCCCTTTTCTTCGCGCGACGCCGCTGACGCTCTGCGCCTGCGAGCTCGACGTCCCGATCCACTCCATTTCCGAGGCCACGTCCGAGGCGCTTTGCCAGCGATGATCCGGATCTTTGGCCAGGCATTTGGCGACGACGTGCTCGAACGCGGGTGGCGTCAGCGGCTGAATCTCGCGGATCGGCTTCGGCTCGCCGCCGACGATCGACGCAATCAGGCTCGTCTTCGTCTTCCCCTCGAACGCGCGGCGGCCGGTGGCCATCTCGTAGAGCAGCGCGCCGAGGGCGAAGATGTCCGTGCGCGCGTCGGCTTCCGTTCCTTCGAGCTGCTCGGGGGCCATGTATTGAAACGTTCCGAGAATCGTCCCTTCCTGCGTGAGCGCCTTCTGCTGCGTCTCACCATCGGCCGTGATCTCGAGCGCACCGCCTTTGGCCAGCCCGAAGTCGAGCAGCTTGGCGCCCGGCTTGGTGATCATGACGTTGCCGGGCTTGAGATCGCGATGCACCACGCCGGCACGATGCGCTCTGTCCAGCGCCTCGGCGATCTCACCGCCGTACCGCAGCACGTCGCGCATCGGCAACGGTCCGCGAGCGATGCGGTCCGCGAGCGTCTCGCCATCGAGCAGCTCCATGACCAGGTACTCGACACCCTGCTCGTTACCGACGTCGTAGAGCGTGCAGATGTGCGGATGCGTAAGCTGCGAGATCGTCTTCGCTTCGCGCTCAAAGCGGAGTTTGAGCTGTGCATTGCCGGCAAACGCCGGCGGGAGCACTTTGATCGCCACACTGCGGTCGAGCCGCGTGTCGCGCGCTCTGTACACTTCGCCCATCCCGCCCGCGCCAATGAGCGCGACCATCTCGTACGGACCGAGGCGGCTGCCAGTGGTGATGGTCATGGAAGTGGCGATGATCGCACAGGCGGTTGCCCGGGTCTCGCGCTCTCGCCAAACCGGCGGCTCGAAGCCGCTCTTTGGCGGGCTTCGCCGGCGTCGCGATACTGCCGCTAACACCTCAAATCCGGCGATATGAGGCCAACGATGGAACAACGGAGCCCCGGATCGAAGTAGTGGAGAGAACGATCTTCCACGCGTGGTCAATGATCTCGAATGTGTGGCCAACGATCTCGAATCCGTGGTCAACGATCTCGAATGTGTGGCCAATGATCTCGAATGCGTGGTCAACGACCTCGAATGCGTAGTCGACGATCTCGAATGCGTAGTCGACGATCGCGAACGCGTAGTCGACGATCTCGAATGCGCATTCAACGATCTCGAATGCGCATTCAACGATCTCGAATGCGTAGTCAACGATCTCGAATGCGCATTCAACGAGCTTGAATGCACATCGTCAAATCGTCGCTGCTTAGCGTCGATTCATTGCTCCACATCGTCGAATTGACGATACGCAGTGAAGAATCGAGGGTCTAAATCCAAAAAACCGAAACGAGTGAGCCTCAGAATCGCCCTAAATCACCAAAAATGGTGACTATCCGCTCACGAACTTCACTTGCGTCGCTGGAACCTCTTGCACGGAACCACCGAGGCGGGACGCCTCGATGGCCGCGGGCGAAGACGACCGCACTCCTCGGAGTGCGGTCGTCTCGACCGCGGACACTCGGGCGTCCTCGCCCGAGTGTTGGGGGGCGGAGGTCGTAATTCACCGCCGTTCTTGCCTGCGTGTAAGTACGGCGCAGGTTCTTGACTACAGCAACCGCGCTTCCAGCGCCTTCAGCACCGCCCTCGTTCGATCGCGCACGCCGAACTTCGACAGGATGCTCGATACCTGATTCTTGATCGTTCCCTCGGCGGTTCCGAGGGCGTGGGCGATCTCTTTGTTGCTGTAGCCGCCGGCCATAAGACGGACTACTTCCAGCTCGCGCGCGGTCAGCTCTTCGATTGGCATCGCGCCGGAGTCGGGCGTTCCGGCGGCGCGAAGAAGACGCTGTGTGATCGCAGGTTGGAACACCGTTCCTCCCGCGGCAATGGCGCGGATCGCGCTCATCAGTTGTTGATACGAGATGTCCTTGAGCAGGAAGCCGCGCGCACCGGCACGAATGGCGTCCAGCACGACCGGCGTGTCATCGAACGTCGTGAGCACCAGCGTCGGTGGGAGCGCGTTCGCCGCGGAAAGCTCGCGAAGAACATCGACACCGTTCTTCTTCGGCATCCGCACATCGAGCAGCAGCACATCCACCTCGGCAAGCGGAACCCGCTCGATCGCCTCGGCGCCATCTTCGGCCTCGCCGGCGATGACGATTTCCGCGTCCATCTCCAGCAGCGTGCGGATGCCCTGGCGAATGAGGAGCTGATCGTCGGCGATGAAGACGCGGATCACAATCCACTCCGCGCCGGAAGGAACGCGGTCAGGGCGAAGCCGCGGCCTGTGCCGCTCTCGATCGTCAGCGCGCCGCCGGCGTTCTCGATGCGCTCGCGCATGCCGCGCAAGCCGAAGCCGTCGCGCGCGCTGCCACGTCCGCGCCCATCGTCACGCGCACGCACTTCGAATCCCTCGGCGGTGCGGCGCACGGTGATCCAGAGATTCTCGGCGCCGGAGTGGCGCGCCGCATTCGTCACCACTTCCTGCACGCAGCGAAGAATGACCAGCCCCTGCTCAGGATCTTCGACGCGCAGCGATTGATCGACCTCGAGCTGCACGTGAGGCCGCGGCAGATCGGCCACGAGCGTGCGCAGTGCGCGCCCGAGGTCGAGGCAATCGTCGGCGTTCTTCTCGGCGACGATCGAGCGGACGTCGGCCAGCAGCGTGCGCGCCAGAGCCTGCGCCTTCTCGACGTCGCCGTGCGCCGCGCCGTCCGTACGCACGAGCGCGGCCTCGAGGTTCAGCGTCAACGCGGTGAGGTGATGGCCGAGTGCATCGTGCAGCTCTCGCGCGATGCGAAGCCGTTCGGCGAGACGGCCGCCGTCGGCGACGAGATCCTGCATGGCCCGAAGCTGCGCGTTCGTACGCACTTCACGGTCGAGAATCTCGAACGTGAAGAAGGCCAGGATCTGAAAACCGAAGTACGCCGGAGCGAGCAGCCAGGCGGAGCGGCCGTTCCAGTGAAAGGCGACCGCGCCGGCGAGGAGCAGCGTCTGGATGACGATCCAGGCAAGGCCGCGCTTCCGATCCATGAGCGACGGAAGCCGCATCGCAATCAGTACGAGCAGCGTCCCTTCGAAGCCGTCGCAAAGAAGCAGCACCATCACGACGATGCAGAGCACTTCCATCGCCATCAGGGAACGGCGAGGCCGCGCGAGATCGACAACGAAGAGCACGCCGAAGAGCACGTATGCAATCGCCCATCGACCCATCGTTCCGGGCACGGTGGCGCCCTGGATGATCACCGGAAGGCCGGCCATTAACCAGGCTGTCAGGCCCGCGACGCCGAGGATGCGCGTGTGCGGCATGGCGGGACGATGACACAGCGGATCGGGCCCGTGAATAGGCCGGAAGTCACATGCCGGGCGTTGCCCCGAGCGGCACATGCGCGAAAGCACGCCGGTGCGTACCTTGTGCAGCGGAGGATTTCATCATGCGATTCGCAGCACTTTTCCTGTTGCTCATCATCGTCGCCCTTCCACTAACCGCAGACGATGCCGCCGATTTTCTGAAAGCGGTCTCCGGCCGCGACCTTGCCACCGTGAAGTCGATGCTCGGGCGCGACGCCTCGCTCGCAAACGCGCACAACGCGAAAGGAACGGATGCCGTCACCCTGGCGCTGTTTACGAACGCCGGTGAAGGTTTCACCGATCCTGCGAAGAACGAGGTTCTGCAAGCGCTCATCCCTCACGCGAAATTGGACATCTTCGAGATTGCGGCGCTCGGCACCGCCGGTCAACTCGATTCGATGCTCACCGATCCTGCGGCGCTCACGAGCCGGACGGCATTCGGCTGGACGCTGCTGCACATGGCGGCCTTCGGCGGCAATGCTGCCACGACCGAGCTGCTGATCAGGAAGGGAGCAGCGATCGAGACGCGTGCCAAGTCAAAGTTTCTCAACACACCGTTGCAGACGGCGTGTCTGAACGGCCAGTACGCGACCGCGAAGATCCTCCTCGATCACGGAGCCGATGCGCTCGTGCGCCAATCGAAGGGGTTCGCCCCGTTGCACGAAGCGGCACTCCTCGGCCGGACCGATCTCGTCCAACTCCTGCTCGACCACGGCGCCGAGATCAACTCCGTCGCCGACAACGGCGAGACTCCGCTGGCCGAGGCGATGCGTGGAAAACATGACGAGCTGGCGGCGTGGATGAAGGCAAAGGGTGCCGTGATCGGCGTGCAACCGGATGATGAGGTGCTGAAGAAGTAGGCACGACAATCGACCTCGTCATTGCGGCGGTGGCCCGCACGGTGTGGTGTTTGTGAGCGGAACCGGAGTCACCGTGACGGTTGCGCCGTTCACGGCGACTTGCAGCCAGTGGTAGTACGCGCCCGGACGGCCATTGTCGGGGCAGCCCGAGAGCGGCGCGCCGCCACCGCCGGTGACGACGAATCCTGTCTTGCTGGAGGTGCCTGCAACGGCTTGGTAGAAACGGTGATCGTGGGAGGCAAAGACGTAGACCACGTTCGGATTGGTCAACGAGTTCACATAGTTGACGAAGGCCATGATCTTCTTGCCGTACTTCGTGCCGTTGTCCGCGGGGTCGGGGCGCATGGCGTGCGAGTTGTTGTCCTGCGTCGGGCGGTGCATGAAAAGGAAGACATTCGTCCCCTGCGGCACCGCGGCGATCTTCGCCTGGATGAGCGAGAGTTGCGTCGTGCTGACATACCCGTTGAAGCAGCCGCTCGGCTGAGAATCCTTCCCCGGAACCTCCTCGGTGTTGACGCCGATGAAGATGGAGTTCCCATACTGGAACCAGCCGTTCGGCTGCTGGGAAACGGAAGCCGTGTAGTCGGCGAGCAGTTTGCCGTTGTCGTCGGGACCCTCTTTACAGTCGCCGCTTACCTTCTTGTCCAGCTCATGGTTCCCCGGAACGTTGAACACCGGTACGCCGAGCTTGGCGAACCACGGCAGCACGAGCGGATACTGCGTTTTCGCGTCGGACGACTTCTTGCCCTTGATGATGTCGCCGCCCCAGAGCACGAATGCGGCCGGCGTCGTCTTCATGGCGTTCTGCATCGCCGGGATCAACGCTTGAAACCCGGGCGACGGAGCGTCGCCGGAGTCGGGGCGGTTGTCGCCGCCAACGTAGAAGGTGAACTGGGTGGGATTGGCCGGAGTGCCGAGGGACCCGGTGCCGGACATTGGTGGAAGTGACGGGAGGGCGGCGGTGGCGGCGGCGAACAAGAGTGCTGTCAGCATGATGAGGAGAGTCGCGAAAGCGGCGGATCCCTACCCTCTGTTTCCGGCTTGATCGGGTGGGCCGACTGCTCTTCTCGTCGCTAACCCGTATCTCCCACACTTTTCCGCAGCCCTTCCAATCGAGCGCCTTCTCTCCCCGTGCTTTTCGGGGGGAGAAGGTGCCGAAGGCGGATGAGGGGGGCGATGCGTGCCCGGTGCGTCAGCTGTCGACGTAGAGGTGCCGCGAAGTCAAACGCCCCCTCATCCGGCTTCGCCACCTTCTCCCCCACAAAAAGCGTGGGGGAGAAGGCGCTCGTTGGGAGGGGTTGCGAAAGAGTGTGAGAAATGCGCGCCAAAAGGGTCGCGTCAGGGTTCGCCTATGATGGGCTCATGTCCCGCCGCCTCAACTGGCAGCTCTGGTCCGGCTTTGCGCTCAGCATCGCGGCGTTCGTCAGCTACTTCCTTTTCTTTGCCCGCTTTCCGGTCACGCGCGACATGCCGTGGGTATCGCTGATTCTCTTCGCCATCGCCATCGCGCTCCTGGTGCTCGGACTGCGCCGCGCGACGGGGCGCAGGATCGGCGCGTGGATCGCGACCGTCTTCGGAGTACTCTTCTGCGTCCTCTTCTGCTGGGACATCTTCATCGGCGCGAAGTGGCTTCCTGCTTCCTCGCACGCGCCGGCGGTCGGCAGCAAGGCGCCCGATTTCGTCCTTCTCGATATCCATCAAAAGCCCATTGCGCTTTCGCGACTTCTGGCCGGGCCGGCGACGAAGGGCGTCCTCCTAATCTTCTATCGCGGCTACTGGTGACCGTTCTGCAACTCCGAGTTACGGGGTATTGAAGATCATCTCGCCGAGTTCCGCGCCGCCGGAATTCAACCAGTTGCGATCAGCGTCGACACGCCCGAGGAGTCGCACGATCTCGTGAAGAAAACCGGCTACAGCTTTCCGCTTCTCTCCGATCCCAACACCGAGACCATCAAGCGATACGACCTCTTGCACAAAGGAGAAAGCCCGGGCGGACACGACATCGCGCGGCCCGCCGAATTCCTCGTCGATCGCAACGGCATCGTGCGGTGGCGCAACCTGACCGAGGACCTCCGCATCCGCGCGCGGCCGGAGCAGATGCTGGAAGCGGCGCGCATCGTTCAGTGAAGGGAACGAGACTTACGGTTCGTCCAGGAACGACGCCACGATCGCATTCACCCACTCCGGCCGCTGAATGAACGTTCCGTGTCCCGTCCCCGGCAGAATGCAGAGCCGGGCGTCGGGCAATGCGCGATAGAGCGCGATCGTGTGATCGAGCTGGATGGCGTCGTGGTCGCCGACCATGACGAGCACTCTCCTGTGGATTCCCGACAGCAGCGCCGGACTCAACTCGTCCTTCGTTGGCGACGTCGCCCACAGGTGATTGAGCCTTGCATCGAGTGTCGCCGGCGACTCAACATCCCTGGCGCGCATCTGCCGCAAGTCGTCCGCCAGATATCCCTCGGGCGAAAAGTTCGCGCCGCTGACCACGACGCGCCGCACGAGCTCCGGATGCTGCACGGCAAGGATGAGCGCCACGATCCCGCCGTCGCTCCATCCGACGACGTCGACATCCTTGACCTTGAGGGTTACGAGTAGGGCAGCTGTGTCGCTGGCCATGCGTGCATATGTGAGCGGACCCTTGACGTCAGGCGTATGCCCATGGCCGATCTGCTCTGGCGCGATGATCGAATGCGTCTTCGCAAAGACATCGAGCTGCTTCGCGAACGAGCCGTGGATGGTGTTGCCGCCGCCATGCAGCAATAGCAGCGGCCGCCCCGAACCGCTCGTCTCGTAGTACATCCGATGCCCGTTCACCTCGGCCCAATGACCCGGTTCTTCGGCAAAGGCGGAAGCAGCAACAAGCAACAAGAGAGCTATGTGCAATCTCATGCGCACCAGTTTCACACGTTTCATGCACAGACAGGAGTGGCCTTAACCAGCGTCTGCTTCGGAGCGCGGGTCATGCGGCACAGACACTCTTGTCTGTGCTTCAGAGATTCAGAAGCGAACCCCCAGCGACATCCGCACGGTTCGCGGCGTCTGGTACGCAAGGTTGTTCAGCGGCGTCCCGAAGTTCGACGCCAACTGGTAATTCGCGCCCATTGCCGTACATACCGCGGCCGATGCGCCCGTCGGACACTGCACCGGCGTCGTTTTCGCAGGATCGAACGGCAGGAAGGTCGCTGACGTCGCTGCAGTCGTGACGGTCGTGCTGAGACGTTGCGGATCGAAGATCGCAGCATTGTTGAAAGAATTCAGCAGATCCCCCTGCGCGAAAAACTCGACTGCGGACACGCGAACGCTGTAGCGCAGCGCGAGATCCGTCGAGCGCGTTGCCTCCGTGCGAAGCTCGCCACGGCCGCTGAAGTAATACAGGCCGTTCGGCACCGATGCGTAGCCGAGGTTCGCAGGCGCGCCGGGGTAGCGAGTCAGGTTGATTGCGCCGGCGATTGAGTACGGCATCCCCGATTCGTAACTCTGAAGGACTATCGCTTCGAGCGAACCAGACGGCAGCGGCAGACGATAACCGGCCCAGGCGCGGACGCGGTGACGCTGATCACCGGCCAGGTATCCAATCGGCGCGGCCCGGTTGTACGCGAAGTACTCGGGGTAGAAGAGCGCCGGATCGATGTTCGCTGTGGCGCCGGTCGTCGCGCTCTCGCTGTCGTCATTGCCGCGCAGCTTCGACCAGGTGTAGTGCGTGCCAAAGTCGAAGCGGCCCGGCGTCCAGCGCGCCTGCAACTGCACGCCGCGATACTGGCGCACCATGTTGTTGCTGTTGCGGACGAGCTGCAGATCGACCGGGATGCCGAGGGGTGTGTTCACTTTTTGCGTGGCGGTGGTGACGCTGGCGGCGTAGAAATCGCGCCAGTCGCGATGAACGTAATCGGCGCGGACGTAACCGTTCCTGCCGATCTGCGCGCCGTATCCCGTCGTGAATTCGCGCACCGAGGGAGAGGCCAGCGAGCCGTCGAAATAGGTGGCGAAACCGGGAATCGTGCGCGAGCCGTTGGCGCGCAGATTCGCCGCCGTGCGGTTGGCCGTGCCGCCTTGCGTGTTGTTGAAGAAATCGAAGATACGGCGGATCGCGTCATCCATCGGAACGGTCAGCGACGTATTGTTGATGGCTGGACCCTTGTATGCGAAGTCGATGGCGGCAGCGTTGCCGGCCGCCTGATTCGACGACGCGATGTTGTCCGCGATGCGCGAGGCGTACTCGCCGAACGAGACGCTGAATCGCTGCCGTCCGTCGCCGCGAAGATCGTATTGCGCCGAGAGCCGCGGCGAGAGCTTGGAATCATCCGAGCTGACCGTGCCATCCGCATCCACCGCGTGATTACGGTCGAATCGCGCGCCGATCATCAGCGTCAGGCGTGACGTCGCGCTCCACGTGTCGTTGACGAACGCGGAATCGGTGCGCAGGTCGTTCGCACTCGCCGGCGTGAGGATCGGCGTCCAGCGAATGAACGTGCCGCCGCCGTTCGCGTTCGACGGCGTGATCACGGGATAGATCACCCCGTTGTTGTACTGCGCCTTCGTCACGAAGATCGAAAAGTCGCTGCCCGATTGGTGATTGTTTGCATAGCGGCTCTCGGTGAAGCGATCGACGCCGACGACGAGGTCGTGGCTGCCGAACGACTTCGCATCGAAAAAGTCGTGCCCTTCGAGCAGGAAATCTTTGTTGTTGCGGCGCTCGGCGTCGCAAATCTCGCAGAGCGAGGGCGAGTGGAAGCGCGTGTTGTTGTTATTGCGGTCGAGAAGCACAGTCCCAGCGATCGGATCCGTCGTCGGCGCGCCGGTGCGATCGGAGAACTTGCGCGCGGAGTAGTGGCCTTCCAGCAGCAGATTGGTCGCGGCCATGCCGTTGTAATGGACGGCCACAAGCGACTCCGGATCAGTGCGCGTCGTGAGACTGGCCTCGTCGTAAAGATTCGCGGAGAAGCGCGCGTTGGTTCCTTTCGTGTTGACTCCGAACCACGATGCGGCCAGCGTCTGCCGCACGCCAATCTGCGACGTCAGCTTCGCTTCGTATCTCTTCTGATCGTTCCCCTCGGCATAACTAAACGCCGGCGATGCGGGCGAGATCGGATTCGTCGTCGATGCCGGAACAGAGACCGTCTGCCGCGACGTATCGTTCCTCGCCAGCCGGCCGGCTCCGAAGAACCAGAGGTGGTCGCGAATGAGGAATCCGCCCAGCGTCCCTTCGCCGACATGATTGAGATTGTTTTCGCGCGCTTCCAGCGCAGGCGACTGCGCCACCCACGCAGGATTGCTGAGCGAATCGCGCAAGGAGCCGGCAAGTTGATTGCCGCCTGACTTCGTGATGCTGTTGACGACACCGCCGCTGAACCGGCCGTACTCAGCGGAGATCGCGCCGGTCAGCACGGTCGTCTCCTGGATGGCATCCTCGACGTACATCGGCCGCATCTGCCCGCGCGTCTGCTCCGTGACGGCCACGCCGTTGACGAGCACGAGGTTGTCGTACCCTGGGCCGCCCGAGATGTAGAGCTCCCCATTGGCGAGCGTGTTGCCGTTGACGCCCGGCGCGAACTGCGCAGTCGCAAGCTGATTGCGCTGAATCGGCAGCCTTTCGATGAATGGCAGCGTCATGTTCGTAGAAATCTGCGGACTCTCGATCACCGAGGGAGCGGCGGCGGTAACGGTGATGGCCTCGCTCGTCCCGGCCGGCTTCAGCACCGTATCGATGCGTGATGTTTGCGACAGTCGAAGCGAGGAATGCAGCCGCTGCGTCTCCATTCCACCAAACGTCATCGAGATCGCATACTCGCCCGGTGGCAGTGCCGCAAAGCTGTACGCGCCACTCTCGCCGGTAAGGGTCGTTCGCGTCCCCTGCAGTTCCGGCGAGGAGATCGTCACGGAAACACCCGGCAACGGCCGTCCCTCGGCGCTCACGATGCCTGTCAGCGAAGCACTGGTTTGACCAGAAAGCGAAACCGCGAAGAACGAAAGCGAGCAAACCAACGCCGCGATGGCTCTCTTCATTGTCGATCCTCTCCCGATGAATTGAAGGATGGATCGATGATATCGCGTTGCCACTGCCAGACGAAGATTTCGGCGAGCGCCCGGCGCAACCCCAAGATTTTGCTCGCGTGCGATAATTCGTCTCGATGTCCGTACCACTTCACCAGAGCAACTTCACGTATGCGGATTACCTCGCACTCGAGGCCTCGAGCAACATCAAGCACGAGTTCCTCGGCGGCCAGATCTACGCGATGGCCGGAGGTACGCCGGAACATGCAGCCCTCGCCGCTGCCGCGATCGGATTGCTCTTCGCCCAACTTCGCGGCGGCAACTGCCGCACGTATGACGCCGACCTGCGCGTACGCACTCCGTCCGGCCTGTCCACGTATCCGGACATCACCATCCTCTGCGGGCCAAGCGTGCGCGATGAAAACGACCCGCAGGCGGTCACCAATCCCACGCTGATCATCGAGGTCCTGAGCCGGAGCACCGAGGAGTACGACACGGGCGACAAGTTCGAGCATTACAAAACGCTTCCGTCACTGAAGCAGTACGTCCTCGTGTCGCACCGCGACCGTTCCATGGAAGTCTGGACGCGCGAAAATGACAACCGCTGGCGCTCAGCCATCGTGCGAGAAGGCGCGGCCGCGGAGCTGCTGGTCGGAGCGCGACTCGATGTTCACGAGCTCTACGAGGCTGCGGCCGAGCCGAGAGAATGAATCGCGCGTTGTGGCGAGATGAATGAACCACAGAGACACCGAGGCCACAGAGCTGAAGTGCTGCCTCTGTGACCTCTGTGCCTCTGTGGTTGAGCGACGCGCGGCTTAAAGATGCACCAGGTCCCGAATCCGCGCGCGCTGTCAAGAACGCGAGCTTACTCCGGGCAATACCCGCCAAACCCACTCGCGTGCTCCCGCCGTTCGAGCGGCGAGATGTACTGCGGCAGGATGCCGAGTTTGACCAGTTGTTGACGGAACTCGTAGCGGATGCGGACCGAGGCGATCGGGGTGGGGTCGAGGTCCATGTCGACGCTGTAGATTTCGTGCTCGGCTTTGTCGCCCATGCCAGTTGCGGCGTAGTCGTCGGACGTGTCGTGTCTTTGCGCTTTGGCGGACGGGGCGGAGAGGGCCGGGGCTGGGGGCGGCGGAGAGGGCTGCGCACTGCCGCTTCCGGCGGCGTTGGACCGCTCCTCACCGAAGGAATGGCGATAGACCTCCGGCTCGTGCTGGCGTTCGCGGAAATAGACGGCTTCGATGACGCCGAGGTTTTCGGTCTGGCCGAGCTTGGCTCCGTAGGAGTGGCGCTCGCCCGTGAAGTAGAAGCTGCGCGCGGCGCGGTCGCTGACCTGCCAGCCGGAGATCGTCGTCGACTCGTACGGCTCCAGCACCCACTTCGAGGCGCTGCGGGCGTCGGTGTGTTTGGCGTCGATCGTGTTGAGTCCGTCGACTGAGAGCGCGACGGCGACGCGATACGGTGTCGGGTTCGTCAGCCGCAGGCTGTAGCTCGAACCGCGGACAGCTTCGATGTAGACGGTGCCGCCGTGGAAGTACTCCGATCGAGCTACATCATCGACGAGCACGTTGAGGGCGAATCCGCTGGTGCGGGCGGCGAAAGCCTGGGTTGCCAGAAGTGAGAGAGCGAGAAGCAGAATTCGGTGTCGCATGGAATCCTCCGTTATGGGATGTGAGACACCGATGTTTTGAAAAAGAAAACCGTCACACGAAGACGCGGCGATGCGGAGGGCTCTTCCGTTCGCGGCTTCGCGGCTTCGCGTGCGCGGCTTCGCGTGAAAGTAGCGCAAGGACGCATGAAGTTGCAGAATGGCGTCCCTAAACCACGAAACCAGAGGAGACCCCTTGAGAAAACAGTGGATATCGTGCCTGTTCCTCGTCGCGTTCGCGGCGGCGTCGTTCGCCGCGCCGGCGACTGCAAAGAAAGCAACGACGCCCGCAAAGACGCCTGCGAAAAGCGCGGCTGAGAAGATCACGTCCGTCGAAGGGATCACGGAGTACGACCTTGCCAACGGCATGCGCGTCCTTCTCTTCCCCGATCAGACCAAGCCGACGGTCGTCATCAACCTCACCTACCTCGTCGGCTCGCGCCACGAGAGCTATGGCGAGACCGGGATGGCCCACCTCCTCGAGCACATGATGTTCAAGGGGACGCCGGACCACAAGAACATCCCGCAGGCGCTCAAAGAGCACGGCGCCAACTACAACGCCTCGACCTGGTACGACCGGACGAACTATTTCGAGATTCTCCCGGCAACCGACGACAACGTGAAGTTCGCGCTCGCGCTGGAAGCTGATCGGATGCAGCACTCCTTCATCGCCCGCAAGGACCTCGACTCCGAGATGACCGTCGTCCGGAACGAGTTCGAGTCGGGCGAGAACGACCCGGAGAACGTTCTCGACGAGCGCGTTCTCTCCACCGCCTACCTCTGGCACAACTACGGACACTCGACGATCGGTTCGCGCGCAGACATCGAGCGCGTTCCTATCGACCGCCTGCAGGCTTTCTGGCGCAAGTACTACCAGCCGGACAACGTCGTCCTGCTGGTGGCCGGAAAGTTCGACGAAGCGAAAACGCTCGCCGAGGTCGAGAAGATTTATGGACCGATTCCGCGTCCCACCCGCAAGCTCGAGGAGCCGTACACGGCCGAGCCGGCACAGGATGGGGAGCGTGCCGTCACACTGCGCCGGGTTGGCGACGTTCAGGCGCTGACCGTTGCCTATCACGTGCCTGCGGAGGCGCATCCCGATTCCGCGGCAGCGCAGGTGTTGCTGCGCCTTCTGATCGACACCCCCTCGGGCCGCCTCTACAAAGCGCTCGTCGAGCCAAAGAAGGCGACGTCGGTCGGTGGCTTCATGCCCGGCCTGCACGATCCGGGATTCGTGACCCTGTCAGCCGAGGTGCGGCAGGAGCAGTCGCTGGATGATGCAAAGAAGACCTTCCTGCAGACCATCGACGACTTGAAAGCCACGCCCCCGACGAAAGAAGAAGTCGATCGCGCGCGCACCGGCATGCTGAAGAACATCGACATGACCCTCAACGCCGCGGACCGCGTCGGGATTGCCCTTAGTGAGACGATTGCCGCGGGCGACTGGCGCCTCTTTTTCCTCAACCGCGACCGTATCCGCAAAGTCACGCCGGAAGACGTGCAGCGCATCGCGAATACGTACTTCATCGCCTCGAACCGGACCGTCGGCGAGTTCATCCCTGACAAGAAGCCGGTTCGCGCTGAGATTCCGCCGCCTTCAGACGTCGCCGCAATCGTCAAGGATTACAAAGGCGACGCTGCCATCGCAGCCGGCGAGGCGTTCGATCCCTCGCCCGCGAACATTGATTCGCGCACAACACGTACGACGCTGCCGGGAGGTTTGAAGATTGCCCTTCTGCCGAAGAAGACGCGCGGCGGAACAGTGAATGTCTCCGGCAACCTGCACTTCGGCGACGAGAAGTCGCTCATGAATCGCTCGACAGCGGGCGTGGCGGCGGCCGACATGCTCATGCGCGGCACGAGCAAGCACACGCGCCAGCAGCTCAAGGACGAATTCGACAAGCTGAAAGCACGCGTGAACATCGGCGGCGGAGCGACCCAGCTCAGCGTCAACGTGGAGACGACGCGCGAGAATCTTCCGGCGGTGCTGACGCTGGTTGGCGAGATCCTGCACGATCCGGTTTTCCCCGCTTCGGAATTCAGTCAGTGGAAGCAGGAGCAACTGGCGCAGGCGGAGCAGCAGCGCAGCGATCCGCAGTCGGTCGGCTCGACCGAGTTTCAGCGGCGGATGAACCCCTATCCGAAGGGTGACGTTCGCTATGTGACGACGTCCGAGGAAGACATCGCGGACATCAACGCGCTCGCGCTCGAGGATGTGAAGAATTTCTACTCGACGTTCTATGGAGCATCGAACGCCGAGATCGCTTTGGTGGGCGACTTCGATCCGAAGCAAGTCACCGCGCAACTGACCGAGATCGCGGGCTCATGGAAGAGCACCACGCCATTCACACGGGTGCCCCGGATCTACCACGACGTAGCGCCAACGAATCAGTCGCTGGAGACGCCGGACAAGGCCAACGCCATCTTCCTGGCCGGAGTCAATCTCCAGCTTCGGGACGATGATCCCGACTACCCCGCCCTCGTCCTCGGCAACTACATTCTCGGCGGCGGCACGCTCTATTCGCGGCTCGGCAACCGCATCCGTCAGAAAGAAGGGCTGAGTTACGGCGTCGGCTCGAATGTTCAGGCCAGCGCATTCGACAAGAACGGCGCCTTCACGACGTTCGCGATCTACGCACCGCAAAACGCCGCGAAGCTGGAGACGGCGTTCAAGGAAGAGGTGGACAAGGCTGTGAAAGAAGGCTTCACGCCGGCGGAGATCGCGGAGGCGAAGAAGGGCCTGCTGGAAAGCCGCAAGCTGGGCCGCGCGCAAGATGCCGGACTCTCGCGGACCCTGGCCGGGGAGCTCTTCACGAATCGGACGCTGGCCTGGGATGCAGCGTTGGACAAGAAGATTTCCGATCTGACGGCGGAGCAGGTCAACGCGGCGGTGAAGAAGTGGATCGATCCGTCGAAGATCACGATCGTGAAAGCGGGTGACTTCGCGAAGTCTGCTGCTGCGCCGAAGTCGTAAATCAAAATCTCGTCACGCGGAGGCGCGGAGATGCGGAGGGGTTCTCCGCGCCCTCCGCGTCTCCGCGTGAAAGCCTTTACGGAAAGTATCGCCGCGTCGGAATCCCCTCGGCTTTACTGATGCTGAGCTCCGCCATCAGCTTGATCAACGCCTGACCTTCGAGGTCGGCGTTCGCGAATGTCTCGCACAGCATCGCCACGTGTTCCGGATCCTCCTCGGCGGAGATCGTGAATCCGTTCATCGGCTGCTCCGGCCGTTTCGTCTCGCTGTGACGCCATGCGCCGTTGATCAGCTCGTATTTCAGGAACAGTGTTCCCTTTCCGGTCTGAAAGGTCTGCGCGGCGATCGGAGGGATGCCGTGGGCGTTTGCTTTCTGCTCGTCGAGCGCGCGGGCGACGATTCCGGTGATCATGTCGCGCAGCGTCATCATCGAGGCATCGCCACCGCGGACGATCTCCAGTCCGGCGTGATAAACACTTTTCTCCCTGGCGCTGCGGGCGGCCTTGAAGAGTGTGCTGCGCGTGACGCGGCACTCCAATGTGACCGGAATCCCATCCCACTCGAAGACGATTCCGCAGATCGATCCCTCGGACGGAATGTTGCTCTGATGCGCCACCCGAAGCCCGCTCAGCGATGCCTCGGTGACGTAAACACGCGCAGAGCCAATCCGCGCAACCAGCGGGCGGACCAGCGTCACACGCTGATACTTTCTCTGCTCTTCGACTGGTCGAACCACCGTATCAAGTGTAAAACAAACCGTTACAGAAGCGACGACGCATCGATGACACGCTGAGCAATTGGCTCGATTCCCGTTCGTGCGGCAAGCGCCGCGTGATAGCCGGTCGTGGGCGGTTCTAGCGTTGCCACGCTCCAAATCCCCGTGACGTGCTGGAGACCCGCGGCGGCGAACGGAACGGTGAATCCGCGAAGGTCGCCCGCACCGATCCCCTTGCCGCTTGCCTTGACAATCGCTTCCTTCGCCGTCCAGACGAAGAAGAACGCCGCCCCGATATCCTCGGCGGCTTCCACGAACGCGAGCTCCTTCGCCGAGAAGTAACGCCGCGCCAGTGCCAGCGCATCATGCAGCTTGCGCCGCCGCTCAACGTCGATTCCGACCGGCGTCGCGCGCGCGAACGCCAGCGCAACGAGATCGCCGGAGTGGCTGGAGTTGAGCTCGATCTCGCCATCGGCCAGCCCTGGTTTTCCATGCTCCCCTTCGACGATATGCAACTCGCGCGGAGCCGTGCCCGTCATTTGCGAAAGAATTCGCCGCGTGGCGGCACGAGCGACGATCGAGCGGCGGCGGTCGTCGTCGAATCGATAGCGGTCCGCGCGCGCACGCTCGGCGTCCGTGAGCAACTCCGCGAGCGCGCCGATGACATCGCGCGAAACGTTCACGTCGATGAAGTAGACATCAATCACGACTCCCGCCATCCGACCGCGGCAACGCCGATCGTCATGAGCTGCACGGCGAGAACAAGCACGACGCACGCGGTCCATCCGCCGAAACGCCAGAAGTACCCGGGCAGTACGCCGCTGACGCTTCCGCCGGTGTAGTAACACGCGACATAGAGTCCGGCCGCCGAAGCCCGTCCTCCCGGCAGTGAGGCCATCTGGATATAGCTCGTCGACGCCGATTGGCAAACGAACACGCCGGACGAACAGAGCACGAGACCAGCCATGATCAGCGGCAGGGAGTGAAAGAGCGTCATCGAGACGCCGATCATCGAGCCGAGAACCGCGACGACGAGCACGGGCCGCGAACCGAAGTGTCCGATGCCGATCCCCGCGAGCGGCGTGACGATCAGTCCAGCGAGATAGACCACAAAGAGCGAGCTGAGTTGGGCCGGTGTCAGCAAATACGGCGGCGCGGCGAGGTGGAACGTGATGTACGTGAAGATGGCCACGAGCGAGAAGAGCACGTTGAAGCCGACCGCGTACGTCGCCAGCAGCTTGGGATTGCGCAGATGGCGCAGAACGCCGCCAGATGGCTGCGCCGCCGCGATGGCTACCTTGCGGTCACGCGGCAGCCAGCGCGCGATGGCAAGTCCAAACAGAAGATCGCACGCGCCGATGACGACGAAGCCGGCGCGCCAGCTCGGGGCAATCGCCGGAACGATGCGGTGCGTGGCTGCGTAGCCGATGACGACGCGCCCGAGGAAGCCGCCGAGGACTGTGGCGCTGACGTAGAGCGACATCGTCCGCGCCACATTCCCCGGCGGCCACTCCTCGGCGATGTAGGCGATGGCCACGCCGAAGATCCCCGGCATCACCAGGCCCTGCAGGAAACGCCAGACGATCAGCATCGTCAGCGATGTCGCCGTCGAGGCCAGCAGCGTCGGGATCGCGAGGAGCAGCGTCGCCATGACGATGACCCGCTTGCGGCCTGCGCGCTCCGCGATCAATCCGCAGAAGGGTGCGGAGAGCGCCACACCGATCGTGGCCGCACTCACCGTCATTCCTACCGCAGCTTTCGATGCCGCGAACACGTGAGCGAACATCGGAAGCAGCGGTTGTGTCGCGTAGAGATTGAGGAATGCCGCAACGCCGGCGAGCATGATGGCAATCGTGCCCGCGCCTACGGCGGTCGTTACATCGCCGCCGAGCACCTCGTCGAGCTGCGCGCTCGCGCCCGACGCCACGACCGCGTCCGCCGTGTCCTTGACGACGATGCGGCGCCGGAACGCACGCTCCAGTGTTCGGCGAAAGTCGGGCATCGGCGGAGTGAAACGAAAGCGTCCCGCCGTTTCCGGCGGGACGCCGCTCCACGTCTACTGCCGCCGTCCGCCGCCACCACCGCCGCCTGCGGTGACAGCGATGTAGGGCACGTTTGCGTCGCGCATCATCTTGTTGAGGGCCTCGAGATCCGTCTTCGTCAGCGTCTGCGCTGCTGTCGAGACCTCGGCGAGCATGGACTGCAGCACCTTGATCTGATCGAGCTGCCACGCGGTCGGCGCGGCCGAATAGTTCTCGATGCCGCCCATCAACTGCGTGATGCGCTGCGTCACCGTCGGAGGTATGTAAACAACGGGCGGTCCGGCCCATCCCAGGGGTTGCGCGGGCTGGCCGCATTGCACGGGAGTTCCAACCTTGAGGCAGAGATCATCGACCTTCTTCGTAAACTCCTCGACCGCCTTCTGCACGTTCTCCGGCAGCTTCGTTTTCTTGTAGTCCTTGAGTGCTGTGTGCAGACCGGTGACCGATCGCCTCGTGGCCGCGCCCCGCTGCGCCATCTGCGAAAGCTGTGTCAACGCCTGGCGGCGTGCCGCGCGATCCGCGGCGGTCATCTCGATGCGCGGATCATCCTCGACGATGACTTTGGTCGACTGCTCGCTCTTGCCTGACACAACCTTCACCGTGTACTCGCCCGGCTCGACGCGGCTTCCCTGATTTCCGCCGAAACCGCCACCTCCGCCTCCGCCGCCACCTCCGGCTCCGGCCTCGCCACCTGGTCCGCCAGCTTGTTCGGACTCGGCCTCGGCGCCCCCTGCGGCTGCACCTTCCTCGCGCGGCGCTTCGTTCGGATTCCGCATACGCAGATCCCACGTCACGCGATTGACGCCAACGTCGCCAGTGCCGTCGATCTCGCGAACGAGCTTGCCGTCCTTGTCGCTGACGGTGATCTTCACCTTCTCTTTCTCGGCCGGCTTGCTCTTGAGGAAGTAGGTGATGAGCGCGCCATTCGGCGGATTCGGCCCAAAGAACGCCTTGTGCCCCGTCACGCCGCTGCGGTTGGCGACGCGCCACTCCGTCGCCGCTCTTGCGTTGAAGACATGCAGATCCTCGGATGGGATTGCGTCGGTCATCTGCTCGATCGGCCCGAGGTCGTCGAGGATCCAGATCGAGCGGCCGTGGGTGGCCAGCACGAGATCGTTCTCACGCGGATGGATGGCAATATCGTCGACGGGCACCGTCGGCAGATTGAGTTTGAGGCGGGTCCAGTGACCGCCCTGATCGTTGGAAATATACAAGCCGCGCTCCGTGCCGAGGAACAGCAGCTTCGGATTGCGGTAATGCTCGCGGATGACATGAACGGTGCCGGCGTCGTCGGTGAGTCCGTTGCGGATCGGCTTCCACGTCGCGCCGTAGTCGGCGGTCACGAACACATAGACCGCGAAGTCGTTGCTGCGATGCCCGTCGAGCGTCGCGTAGGCCGTGCCTTCGTTGAATCGCGATGCGACGATCCGGCTGACGTAGATTCCCTTCTTCGGCGACACGTTCTTCCACGTCTTGCCGCCATCGCGGGTGACCTGGAGGTTGCCATCGTCGGTGCCGGCGTAGAGCAGGCCGCGGTTCAGCGGCGACTCGCTGATCGTGGTGATCTCCGGCCACGCCTGCACGCCGTCGTGACGGGACATCGTGAGCTTGTCGGGCACCCGTCCCATGATCGGCAGCGCGTCGCGGTCCTGATTGGTGGTGAGATCGCCGCCGAGTCGCGTCCAGGAGTCGCCGCGGTCAGTCGATTTGAAGAGGTAGTTGCCGCCGTAGTAGATCGTCTTGTTGTCGAACGCCGAGATCACCAGCGGCGAGTTCCATTGAAACCGCAGCCGCTCTCCCTCGGCTGCCGGAGGCCGGATCGAGCGCGACTCGTGCGTCTTGAGATTGCGGCGCAGCAGATTGCCGTCCTGCGACTCACCGTAAACGGTCGACGGATCGGATGGATCCCACTGCGCGTAGAAGCCGTCGCCACCGCCGACCGTGAACCAGTCGGAGTTGGCGATGCCGTGCGTATCGAGCGTGGCTGAAGGTCCGCACCAGACGTTGTTGTCCTGCAGTCCGCCGCAGATGCGATACGGCCGCTGCATATCCAGACCGATCTCGTAAAACTGGCCGATGGCGACGTTGTTGAGGTAGTCCCACGTCTTGCCGCGATCGTGGCTCATGTAGATGCCGCCGTCGGAACCGGTGATGATGTGATCCGAGTCGCGGGGATCGATCCAAATGGCGTGGTAGTCGCCGTGAATCTTCTGCACGAGGTTGCTCTTGAATGTCTTCCCGCCATCCTCGGAGTAGTACATCTGCGCGCCGGCAACCCACAGGCGCTGATCGTTGTTCGGATCGATGACGATCTGGCTGTAGTACTGGCCGCGCGGGTTCGTCTCCGATGCCCGGGTCCACGTCTCGCCCTGATCGTCACTGCGGAAGACGCCGCCGTTCGCATGCTCGATCAGCGCGTAAACGACGTTAGCGTTGCGGCGGTAGAAATTGACGCCGATCCGGCCGATCTCCTTGACGGCCTCGGGATCGACGACTTTGTCCTTGTCAGCCGAAGCCGCCGGTTTCTTCGCATCCGGATCCCACGGCAGCCCTTTCTCCAGCTTCTTCCACGTGGCACCGCCGTCGGTCGATTTGTACAGACCGGAGCCGGGGCCGCTTCCGTTGTAGCCGAAGACCGTGCGTCGGCGCTGATACATCGCCGCGATCAACGTGCCGGGTGAGTCAGGATTCATGGCGATGTCGCTCGCGCCCGTGTCCTCGTTCACGAAGAGCACGTTGTTCCACGTCTTCCCGCCGTCGGTCGTCTTGTAAACCCCGCGATCCTTCGACGGTCCCCACAAATTGCCTCCCGCCGCAACGTAGACCGTGTTCGGATCGGCGGGCGAAATGACGATGCGGCCGATGTGCATCGAGGCATCGAGCCCCACATGCTTCCAGGTCTTCCCCGCGTCGGTCGACTTGTAGACGCCGTTGCCCCACGAGGAGCTCTGGCGATTGTTCGCCTCGCCGCTGCCCACCCATACGATGGAAGGATCGGACGGCGCAACGGTGACATCGCCGATCGTGGAGACCGGCTGATCGTCGAACACCGGCTCCCACGTCGTGCCGCCGTTGATGGTTTTGAACACGCCGCCGGCCGCCGTACCGACGTAGATGATGTCGGGATTGCTCTCGACGACGGCAAAGTCGTCGATGCGCCCGCCCATCACCGCGGGCCCGATCTCGCGGAACTTGATGCCCTTGAAGACCTCGTTGTAGTCAGCCGCGGCAGCCGGCGCGACCTTCGGGCTGACGGCCTTCGTTGTCGCTGGCTTCTCCGCAGCGAAGAGCGCAACCGATACGAATACGAACAGCGTGAGCAGAACAGTTTTCACTCGTGCCTCCGATCAGACGATTTGCGACGGGAACACTACTCGGAGGCTGGCGCGGCTGCAATCGATATCGGAAGGTTCTTTCTCGCAAGAGTCTGCCTCGGCCAGGAGGACGGCGGTGAACTATCAGGCGGATCCAACCACCGACGCGGGACGCCTCGGCGGCCGCGGGCGAGATGCCCGCACTCCTAAGAAATGCCGTCGTAAGGAGTGCGGTCGTCTCGACCGCGGGCACTCGGGCGTCCTCGCCCGAGGGCGGTTGGGAGAGGTCAACTGCCGCTACACTTGGCTCAAATCTCCGTCAGCGCCACCATCGCCGCCAGCGCGGAATCCTTCTGATCCTTCCCCCACGGAGGCCCGACGACCTTCCCGAGCGCGGCGAGGTTGCTGACGAGAGTACTCGCAAGGCCGAGCGCCTTCTCCGCGTGCTTCATCAGTTGCTTCTCCGGGATCGCGATCAGCTTGAGCCCGCAGGTTTCTGCGGCGCGAGCTAGCACGTCGCGGAAGAGCACCCCCTCGGCCTTGTGCATGCGGAAGTGCACTGACAGGATCTCCTCGACACTCCAATCAGGCATGGGATTGCCAGTCAGCACGGCGCAAGCGACCACTTCGTTCTTCCGTTCCTTCTCTCGCTTCACCGCAGCCCGCATCTCCCGGACCGCGATCCGGCGCGCGGCCTCGATCCCTCGGCCGACCAGATCGCGCGCCTCGGCGCCCTTCATCTCTTCGGCAGCGTGGTACGGCTGCTTTGCCCACTCCTCTTCAACGAGCTCGATGCGGCGCCGGTCGACAACCGCTAATTCGCCGTCGCTGATGCCGAGGACGACGAGCGCAGCCCATCCGGAGTGTGCCTTCATCCCGAACGCGACCTTCATTTCTCAAACCTCGGTTGAGAGTGCGCCACGCCACAAATTCCAGCCCTCGTTGCCAACCCCTCGCCCGCCTTCGTCCGCAATTCAGCGATCGTTAATCAACATACCGTCCAGTAGCCGCACGTACGGATACGCGCGAATCTTCTCATCGCACGTCGCGAGACGAAGATTGAGGACTCGTGATGTTGCCACGATGATCTGATCCGCTGGATCCCGATGAAATCTTCCCGGAAGTCGGGCGCTGGCCATTGCAATCTGGGGCGAGATCGGGATCAGGCTAACGCCCGAGGGATGTAACGCGAGATCGAGCCATTCGTCGATATCCTTTGCAAGTTCCAGCCGGCCTCGCTCCACGAGCATGGAGACCTCCCAACAAGAGATGGCGCTGACGGCCAATCCATCGGCTGCCTCGTACTCGATCGTCATCCGCATCCCGTCTGGCATCGGATCGTCCTGAACCCACCAGATCCAGGTGTGCGTATCCAGCAGGATCACTTCAGGGCATCCCACTCCGACGGATCAACGGCAGGCTCAAACGGTTCGATGTAGCGGAACGGAAGGCCAAACAGCGGATTTGTGATCGGCACCGGGTCCTCGACCCTGACCGTTACTTCCACTTCCTGTCCCTGGGTCACCGGCACGCCATCAACGACGACGCTTCCGTCCCTCAGCACGACGACTTTGAATTTGTGCTCCTTCATGACAACTCCTCAAACCGAGGGTACCTCGGAAAAGGACGGAAGAAAAGACCCTTCCCTGGAAGTTGCCGGCTCAACGGTAATCGGTGGGGAGACAGCGGATTTTTCGCCGCTTATCAGTGCCTGACGCGCGACTTTGCCACTCCCGCGCTAATGCGCCGCGACAGCGCGATCGAGCCGGCGATATCGCACCGTTTCCGGCAGGCAGCTCTTGTGCTCGATGTGGTAGATGAACTCGTCGCGAAACTTCTTTACCGACGAGATCACCGGGCCGATGGCGGCGTCGCCGAGGGCGCAGAGGGACTTGCCGCCGATGTTGTCGGACATCGACAGGAGGAGGTCGGCATCCTGGGGGCGGCCTTCGCCGCGTTCGATGCGATCGAGGACGGATTCGAGCCAGTTGGTGCCTTCGCGGCAGGGGGTGCATTGGCCGCAGCTCTCGTGGGCGAAGAATTTGGCGAGACGCCAGACGGCGTCGACGATGCAGACGGAGTCGTCGAGGACGATGATTCCGGCGGAGCCGAGCATGGAGCCGGCTTTCTGGACCGCGTCGAAGTTGAGCGGGAGATCGATCTCGTCGGGCTTGAGCATTGGTGCCGACGCGCCGCCGGGGATGACAGCTTTCAGCTTGCGGTCGCCGAGGATGCCGCCGCAGTGGTCGTAGATGAGCTCTTTGAGGTTGATGCCCATCGGGAACTCATAGACGCCCGGTTTTCTCACAGAGCCTGACACGCAATAGAGCTTCGGGCCGGTGTTCTTGGGTGTGCCGAATGATTTGAACCATTCCGCGCCGTTGTTGATGATGAGCGGTACACAGGCCAGCGTTTCGACGTTGTTAACGACGGTCGGTCCACCGAAAACGCCGACGACGGCCGGGAACGGTGGCTTGACTCTTGGCTGGCCGCGGTGGCCTTCGACCGATTCAATGAGGCCGGTCTCTTCGCCGCAGATGTAGGCGCCGGCGCCTCTTGCGACGGTGATGTCGAAGTCGAAGCCACTGCCGAGAATGTTCTTGCCGAGGTAGCCTTTGGCGCGCGCTTCGTCGAGGGCTTTATCGAGGACAGTGGCTCCGTAATAGAACTCGCCTCGTATGTAGATGTACGACATCGGATTCGAGCCGATGGCGTACGCGGAAATGATCATCCCCTCGATGAGAAGGTGCGGATCCTTTTCCATGATGACGCGGTCTTTGAACGTGCCAGGCTCGGATTCATCGGCATTGCAGAGCAGCCAGGTGGGCTTGGGCGCGTTCTTGGGAACGAAACTCCACTTCATGCCGGTCGGAAAGCCAGCGCCTCCCCTGCCGCGCATCTCGGAGTCTTTGACGAGTTGCGTCACCTCATCGCGCGTCATCTTGAGCGCTTTTTCGACGGCTTTGTAGCCGCCGCCATCGAGATAGACATCGATCGACGTCGAATTCGGCTTGTCGATGTTGGCGAGGAGGACTTTGATCTGATCCATGGTTTTATTAGTGATCGGAGACTAGAGACTAGAGATCAGGGATAGCCAGCGTTGGCAAGTTTTTCTGATCTCTTGTCTCTGATCTCTGCTTATTTCAACTCCGCCAACAGGGCGTCCATCTTTGTGACGTCCATGTTCTCGTGGTACTCGTTATTGACTTGCACGACCGGCGCGGTGCCGCAGGAGCCGAGGCATTCCACTTCGACGACGGTGTACTGGCCGTCTTTGGTCGTGGCGCCCGGTTGAACATCGAGCTTGTCGCAGAGATGGTCGTAAATGTCGTACGCACGGCGGACCATACAGCTCAGATTCGTGCAGACCTGCAGGTGGTATTTGCCCACAGGCTTCTGGTTGTACATGTTGTAGAACGAGACGACGCCGAACACTGTCGCCGGCGAGAGATCGAGCAACTCTCCTACGTACAACACGGCCTCAGGGGAGATCCAGCCCCACACTTCCTGGACGAGATGCAGTGTCGGCAGCAGCGCCGCTTCTTTCGTCGGATATCTCGTCAGGATGTAATCGAATTTCTTCTTCGCCTCGGGTGGAAACTCGACTGGCTTGTTCCGATCAGGGAAGCGATCGGGAGCGTAGGGATTATCGGGATGGAGATCAGCCATGGCTAAAAATCGAATGCTTTCTTTTTCCAGACGTAAACGTAGCCGACGGCGAGGAGGACGATGAAGACGAGCATCTCGCCGAAGAGGAACATGCCCTGGGCGCCGGTGGACGCCTCGCGGTAGATGACGGCCCACGGGTAGAGGAACGCCGCCTCGATGTCGAAGAGGATGAACAACATAGCGATCTGGTAGAAGCGGACGTTCACGCGCTTCCGATTCTCATCGAGCGACGGCACGCCGCTCTCGTACGGCTCCTGCTTCGACGCGGTACGGGCGTGTCCGCCGACGAACCAGGCCAGCGCGAGCATCACGACGCCGACGACGACGGCGATGAGCATCATGATCAGGACGGGAAGGAGTGTGTGGGTCATGAACGGCGGTGAATGCTAGTCGCAAAGGTGGTGCCGGGCAAGGGCGGGGGGATCGGGGAGATTGGCGAGGCTCGCGATGCGCTCCTTACTCTATCGTGAAGCCACGGTTTGCTCTCGAAGGTATCCCCATTCATAAAACAAGCCGGACAGATCGCGATCGTCGCGGAACGCGAGGAAGTAGAGGAATTCGGGAGCGACATCCGCACCGTTCGGCCAACTGAGCGTGCGAGTCTCGGGGTCCAAGGTACCACGCGCAAGGAGCTCGGGATCGCGTAGCGGTTCGAATATCGGCCCTTCAAGCATTCCGCTCAGGTCGGCGACACCGTGACGGCCATCGTTGAATGCCAGCTCGAACTGACCGTCACGAAGATACGTAGCGCTGGTTAGATGGATGATCATGGGTTTCTCAATCAACTCCAGCCATCGGCAAGGGTCGCCGCCGGGCCGGCGGCGCTACGCTCAAACCTATGCCGCGGTATCCGTGAGGTACTCCATCGCCGTCTCGCGGGAGTCGAAGATCTTGAAGACGGTGTCGAGCTTGGTGATCTTGAGGAGGGCCAGGATGCGGTGCGATGGTTTGACGAGCGCCATCTTGCGCTGGCGGTCTTCGAACTTCTGCAGGTAGCCGATCAGCTCGCCGAGGCCGGTCGAGTCCATGTAGTTGATCGCTTCGAAGTTGATCATCACCGGGCCGGTCTCATCGTTGAGGACCTTCTCGAGGTAGCTCGAGAACTCGCGCGCGCTCTCCCCCAGCTTGATCACGCCCTGGATGTCGAGCACTGTCACGTCGTCAACGCGGTTCTTGATGATGTTCAAAGCAAAGCTCCCTTTTCGATTCGGCGATGGCCCTAGTGTACGGGATTGGCTTCCGCGTGTCAGCTTGGCTGCGCTCAGCGCTCCTTCTCCGGCTTGCGGCCGATCTGGTTCGTGATCCACGAGATGATGGCCAGCACGACGGCGCCGATGAGGGCGGCCACGAAGTCGTCGATGCGGAATCCGGGAGCGAAGAAGGCCGTCAGCTCGAGCATGACCGCGTTGAGGACGATGAGAAAGAGTCCGAGCGTGACGATCGTAAGCGGCAAGGTGAGAAAGACGAGGATCGGCCGGACGATGGCGTTGAGCAGCCCGAGGATCAGGGCGGCGATGGCCAGCGAGACGATCGAGTGGTAGTGAAACCCAGGCACGACCGTGACGACGACGAAGAGAGCGAGCGTGTTCAGTGCCCAGCGCAGGATCAGATGCATCGGCTTATTATGCGCGCCCTGGCGGGCGCGCGTTGTCGGTTGTCGGTTGTCGGTTAGGTGTGGCTGCGCGACGGGTGACGAGCGCCAGCTGGACAACGCGTCGCGAAGCGACGCAATCAACCGACAACCGACAACGCGGCGGCCGCCAGGCCGCCGCAATCATGAGATGTGAACCATGATCTTCCTCCTCGCCAGTTCCTGCATGAACAGCTCCGGCGGGATGCAGCGCTCCTGCGGGAGGGCGCCTTTTTGCGTCGTCTGGCCGCGGGCCATCATCAGGGCGACGATTGATGCCGGGAACGCGGTCGTGCGCATCATCGCGGAGAGGCCGGTCGCTTCGTCGTAACGGTCGATGATGTCGTAGCGGAGCCGCTTTCCGTCACCGACGAACTCGACGCGGACGAGGACCACGTCCGGCTCGTCGGCGGGAAGATTGCGGACGAGGAGATCGCCGAGGACGCGGCGCGGCGCTATCTGCACGCCGTCGACCGTCATCTTCTCGCTGCTGCAGAGGCCGAGGTCGATCATGGTTTTGAATTTGGCGCAGTGGCCGGGGTAGCGGATCGTCTTGTAGTCCAGCTCGCGCACCTTGCCGAGGAACGTCTCGGGTAGCGTCGACGTGCCGCCGGACGTCTGGAACGCCTCCATCCTCCCAAACGGTTCCGGAAACTCGATCTCCTCCACCTCGGTCATCGAGTCGACCATCGTGATGCGGCCGTCGCGGATGACGCGGGCGCGTTCGATGTACTCGTTGATGAGCCCTTCGACGGAGAAGACGAGCTGGTAGTCGAGCGGCGGTTTCGGATTCTGCGGGAGACCGCCGACGCGGATGTGGATCTCGTCGAGCGTCTCGAACTGCGTAGCGCCGTGCGCGACGAGGACTGCCACCATGCCGGGGGCCAGGCCGCAATCGGGAACGATATTGACCCCTCGGGCGCGCGCTTCCGCGTCGAGTGCGAGCTCGGCGTCTACGATGTCGTTGTTGCCGCCGAGGTCGCAGAAGTTGGTGCCGGCCTCGATGGCCGCGCGGGCCAGGCGCTCGTTGAGCCAGTAGTTGACGCAACTGATAGCGCTGTCGTGACCGCGCATGAGTGCGACGACGTCCTGGTGATTGCTGACGTCGATGGCGCGTGGCGTGACGTTGCCATCGACGACCGAGGCGACATGGTTGGCGCGATCGGTGGCGACGTCGGCGACGGTGACTTCATCGACATCAGGTTGCTGGATGAGATCGTGGACGGCGCCAAAGCCCATACGGCCGGCGCCTAGAACGAGTATGCGCATGAGGAGGCGCATGGTAGTTTATCTGTGTCTCTCTGCGTGATTGGCGGACGAGTTTTTTGTCCGCAGATGACGCAGATGGACGCAGATAAACCCGCGGATGACGGGAAGGCGCTTACTGACAGCGCCGAGGAAGCATCAGTCGAGGAAGTAGCGGTCGTCCAGAAGCCGGTCGAGGAAGTGCCGGCCAAGGAGCCGCCGGTCGAAGAACCGCCGGCGGCGGAAGTCGTCGAGGTAGTCGACGAACACCCCGGCGCGCGCCTCGTCGTCATCAAGCACCACGCCCTCGTCCGGCTATCGCACTGGCTGAATGTGCCGATCCTCTTCGCGCTCATCGTCAGCGGTCTCTCGATCTACTGGGCTTCGCCGGTTTTTCTGCACAAGCCTGATCCGGTCACGCACAGCCGCGACTATCTCGCCGACCTCGGCATCGCTATCGCTCGCCACGTCCCCGGCGCCAAGGCGGACGGCTTCTGGTTCTACGATCACTTCGGGCTTGGCGTGTTCAATCTGGCCGGCGCGCTGCGCTGGCATTGGCTGTTTGTCTACCTCTTCCTCGCCACCGGAGTGCTCTACATCCTCGGCCTGCTTCTCGGCGGCGGCTACCGCGCCCTGCTGCCGCGGCGCAGCATGGTCGCCGACGGATTCGCGATGATCCGCTACTACGCCGGCGTGGTCCCGATGAAGATCCTGCGACACCCGTGGCCGCATCCCCACATCACGACGAAGTACAACGCCCTGCAGCGCGGCGCGTATGCGTCGATGCCGATCGCGGGCGCGCTCGCTCTCGCCAGCGGCTGGGCCATGCACAAGCCGGTGCAGTTCTGGTGGCTGGAGCGGCTCTTCGGCTCGTACGACGGCGCGCGCATCGTCCACTTCGCCGTGATGATCTATTTCATCCTCTTTCTCGTCCCGCATGTGGTGCTGGTGCTGGTCGATGGGTGGGACACGATGCGCTCGATGATCGTGGGATGGTCGGGCCGCATCGGAGGAAGCCATGACTAAGGAAACGGCTGGCGAGCTGCCCGAGCGCTATATCGATGAGAAGAAACTGCGCCGTCAGTCGCGCCGCGATTTCATCCTCTTCGGCACCGGCGCGTTCGCGGCGTTGGCAGGACTCTGGTGGATCGCGCCGTTGGGATCGAAGAAGAAGGTCTTCGGCGAGCACACCGCTGACGCGCTCGACACGCTTGCGGCCCGTCTCGGCGCGACGCGCGAGCGCAGCGAGCGGTTTCAGAATCGCGCACTGACGTTCGATGACGACATCGCCGAGGCGTTGTATTCGCCGAATCGGACCGTGCGGACGTATTCGAAGCGCGACATCACCCCGCTGCGGAACAACTACGAAGGACGCACCCCTTCGCCCGATTACATCAAGGAGTGGACGCTGACGTTGACCGGATTGGCTTCCGGCAACGACGTCGTCCTGCGCCTGCCCGACTTGTCGTCCCTCGCCCAGCACGAACAGATCACGCGGCTCTGCTGCGTCGAAGGATGGAGCGCCATCGCCGGCTGGAGCGGCATCCGCTTCAGCGACCTGCTGCGCGCCTACCCGCCGGGCCCGGGCGCGAAGTGGGCGGCCATCGAATCTGCAGTGAATCTCGACGGGAACGGCAATCCCGATCCCTACTATGTCTCGATCGATCTGCCGACGGCGCGGCATCCTCAAACCCTGCTGGCCACGCATCTGAACGGCACCCCCCTCGGCGCCGACCACGGCGCCCCGCTGCGCCTCGTCGCCCCGATGAAGCTCGGCCTCAAGAACATCAAAGCGATCACGAAGATCGCCTACACCGTCGACGAACCGCGCGATTTCTGGGGCGAGCGGGGATATTCGAAGTACGACGGGTTGTAGTTGCGCCGGCCTGGGGCCGGCGCGTTGTCGGTTGTCGGTTGGTTGCGCTTCGCGCGTTGTCCCCCCTTTGCGTGGCGGAAACTACGAAGCCTTACTTCACGCAAGCTAAGGACGTCGACGAATTTCGACCTCCGCCCTGACAGCACTCAGGCGAGGACGCCTGAGTGCCCGCGGTCGAGACGACCGCACTCCTTTCGATGAGGAGTGTGGGCGTCTCGCCCGCGGCCATCGAGGCGTCCCGCCTCGGTGGTTGGACCCGGCCTGATCGCTCCAATGGTTTGAAGCTAAAACAACCGCCGCCCCCCACCCGGCCAATGGGGGGCGGCGTATACGGGGGCTACTTCTTGGTCACGTCGTCGAGGGCTTTGTCGAAGAGGTCGGCGACGTTTTCCGGCTCGGCGGTTTTGGCCGCGGCCGGACGGGGCGCCATGAAACCCTTCGCGCCGGGCGGCAGTTCGCTCGGGGTCGGGGCGGGGGTCGGGGTTGGCGTCGGCGAGGGAACCGAGGTGGGGCGCTTGCGACGGTTGATAACCTTCTTCACCGCGCGGTCTATCTCGGCGACGTGAGGGCGAAGCTCGGCACCGTCGGGTTGTGCGGCGGCGTGCTGTGCCCACTTCTGCGACTGGAGCGCTTGCACCGAGGAGGCGGCCGCCTTGCTGTCGATCGTGAACAGCCCGTCGGCTGCAAGCGAGGCCAGTTGCTGAAACAACGGGGTGATCTGACTGCGCAACTCCAACGCAAACTCGCCGTCATACACGTTGAACAGGTTTCGCTCCTTCGCCTGCGAAGCGGATGTGACCATGGCGATCGTCGGTTCGATCAAGGCCGCCGCGAACTTCGCGCTGGCAGCGACACGCCTGGTCTGGCGGGAGTCGTACTTCAGCAGAGGCATGATCGTCAGCAGCC
>Ga0307470_10000176_pt1 | contig 44253 bp, 44 predicted proteins | sample atmos_gasesAM3C__FD_204565 | JGI IMG/M metagenome (GOLD analysis project Ga0307470, IMG submission 204565) | Hardwood forest soil microbial communities from Morgan-Monroe State Forest, Indiana, United States - atmos_gasesAM3C_05 | ecosystem: Environmental > Terrestrial > Soil > Temperate forest... | reverse complement strand
CGGTTGCTAGGTTGCTCGGTTCGTTCGTCGGCACCCGGCAACCCAGCAACCCAGCAACCCGACAACTGACAACTGACAACCGATAACCGACCCCCGACGCCCCACCCCCGTTTCCCTCAATCAACCTCAAGCGAGAAAAGTATCGGCATTTGGTGACCCGTATCACGTCTCGGGGTAAGCGCTCGCCGGTGTGGAAAGTCTCATGTAGTGAAAGGAGACACACCATGAAAAAGACAATCGCAACGATCGTTTCCACGGCACTTCTGGTGTCCGCTCCGCTCTTCGCGGCGCGTGTCGACAGACGTCAGAGAGAGCAGCAGGAGCGCATCGCTCAGGGCGTCGCCAGCGGCCAGCTCACCGCGCGTGAGACCGCTCGCCTCGAGACGGAGCAGGCCAGGCTGCAGGCGGAAAAGCGCGACATGCGCGAAGACAACGGCGGCACGCTGACGAATGCCGAGAAGGTGAAGCTGAACAACCAGCAGAATCGCCTCTCGCGTCAGATCTACCGGCAGAAGCACGACGGGCAGACGCAGTAGTGGGTGTGGTGTGTGGGGTGTGGGAGTCGGGGGTCGGAGCTACGATCCCCGACAACCGATAACCCCCCTCAAGCGAACTCAAACCGCAACCGCGAACGCATGTGGCCGAGGATTGCGCCCAGCAGCGTGCCGGTGGTGTTCCAGATGATGTCGTTCACGTCGGCCACTCGATCGGGGAGAAAGTACTGCCACCCTTCGATGATGCAGGTGAATGTGAAGCCCAGCAACACGGTCAGTACATACGTCTGCAGCGTCGGCCGGTTGACGGTGTACAGAGCGATGAACATCAGAAAGCCCCACGGCAGGAACAGCAGCACGTTGGCGATGATCGGCACGACCATCACCGCCAGGAGATGCGTCGACACCGGACGCCGGGCAATGCGGTGCGACAGATGGCGGATGTCTTCGAACGGGACAGGGTCGACTTTCGAGTAGCTCTTTCCCGACATCCAGAGCGTCATCAGCCCGATGAGGATCGTGACGGCGAGGAGCAGCAGGATGGTGACCGGGCGGCGGATCGTGACGACGGTCTGCATGAGTAATCCTCACACATTCACAAACTTCCGGAATCCCACGTTCAGAATCAAGCCGATGGCCATGAAGAACATCATCGTGGCCGAGCCGCCGTAGGAGATGAGCGGCAGAGGGATGCCGGTCACGGGCAGGAGCCCGATCTGCATCGAGACGTTGATCAGGATGTGGAAGATGAAGAAGCAGATCAGCGAGAGGACGAGGAAGGTCCCGCCGCGGTCGCGCGACGCTTTTGCGATGCCGAGCGATTCGATGATGAGGAAGAGATACAACGTCAGCACGACGCTGACGCCGACGAAGCCCCACTCCTCACCGAGGACGGAGAAGATGAAGTCGGTGTGCCGCGCCGGCAGGTATTCGAGGTTGACCTGCGTGCCGTGCAGGAAGCCTTTGCCGGTGATGCCGCCGGAGCCGGTGGCGATCTTGGCCTGCATGACCTGATAGCCGGAGCCGAGGGGATCGCGCGCCGGATCCATGAAGATCATGATCCGTTCTTTCTGAAACGGCTTGAGGAAATGCCAGCCGATAGGAAGTGCCACGACGAAGCAGAGGCTGGCGATCAGCCACAGCTTCGGTTTGATGCCGCCGAAGAACATGGCCACGCCGAACAGTGGAAAGAAGCTGGCCGCCGAGCCGAAGGCCGGCTGCGCGGCGATGAGCACGACCGGGAAGCCGATCATGGCCATGACGATGACGAACGTGCGGAAGTCGAGGTAGGCCCGGTCATTCGAGTCGAAGTACTTCGCGATCAGCAGGGCCGTGAAGATCTTCATGAACTCCGACGGCTGGAACTGAAAGTTGCCGACGTGGATCCACGACTTCACGTTGCGCGTGAGCCGGTCGGAAACGAGGAGGTACGCCAGCAGAACGATGCCGACGCCGTACAAGAACGGCGCGATCTCCATCAGCACGTGGTAGTCGATGGCGATGAAGACGATCATCAGGATGATGCCGATGAGGGTCCAGATGACCTGCTTGCGGAAGAGCGGCGCGTCAGGGCCGAAGTACGTCGCGCTGTAGACGAGCAGACACCCGATCGCGGCGATGAGCAGCGCGGTGGTCAGGAGATTGAGGTCGAGCCGGGATAGCGTGCGTTCGACGGACATCGTGGGTGGCGTTCGTGGCCGATCGAGAGTAGCACGCGATGGGCCACTGGTCGTGCTGCACGTGGCAGGCCACTAGCCGGCACGGCCGGCAGCGTTGGTTGCCCAAGGCTCGGCCAACAGTGGCGCGCCAAACGTTCTGCCGCGCAGGCTCCCAGGCTCTACCGCTTCGGCAGTTCCAGGTTGTAATAGAACATGCACGTCACGCGCTCGGTCTCGTTCGGAAAGTTTTTCGGAAGGGGATTGAGCGGGGAGGAGAGCTCGATCCCTTTCTTCGCCGCGAAGTCGTACGGCGGAACGCCGGAGCTCTGCAGGATGGTGACGTCGGTGATGGTGCCGTCGCGATGGATGGTGAAGCGGATCGTGACCACGCCCTTGAGTCCGCTCTGGATGAGGTGCGGCATGTTGGCGTACCAGTTGACCCGGATGCGGCTGACCATCCCTTCGGCGTAGTCACCCCAGTCGAACCACTGGCTTTCAAACGAGAGCGGTCCGTCCTGGGCGAATCCCTTTTCGCCGCCGGCGGCGCCGTTGAGGTCCAGGCCCTGCTGTCCGCCGCCGAGGGAGGCAACCTTGCCGACCTCCTTGATGGCGTTGCGCCAGTTCACCGGGCCGCCCGCGTTGGTCTGCACCGGTTGGCGAAAGGCGAGGGTGGAGGGAGCCTGGGTGACGGGAGGCGCGGCGTTCTGCTGTTGCTGCTGTTGCGCGGCGTTGGCGGCTTCCTGCGTCGGACTTGCGGCCTGAGGCTTCGAGGAAGATGTCTTCGGCGTGAAGAGGTGACTGCCGTCTCCGGGCCTCGGAGTGGGCTGCTGGCCGGTCGGATGCGGCGTCGAGGCCTGGCGGTTGGCGTTCGAGTAGGCGGCATCCGGAGAGACAGCGCGATTGATCTTCGGTCCGGGGGCCTCGGTGAACTGTTTGTCTGGGTTCTGCCGGATCAGCTCGACGTAGCGGGCGATGGGCGGTGCGGGCGCATCCTTCGATACCGGGTGGTAGGTGGCGATGAGATACGCGAAGATGAGAATGTGAAGGATGAACGAGACGAGGATGGCAATGCTGACTCCGCCGGTTCGCGGCTCGCTCTGGCCGGCGAGGAGGTCGATCGTCTCTTCGGGTGCGTGGAGTTCGTAGTCCAAACGGGAGTCCTCAGCCTAGAAGTTGCTCCGCCTCGGATTTCTTCCCCCGAGGCGGTGCTAAACTCGATTCAATGTCAGACGTTCTACAACCCGCTCTGCCACCCCAGCCGCCGCCACCCGCACGGCCACCTGCTCCTGGGTTCGACTTCGCTCGTCCGTTTACGTTTACGTTCGAGGACCCGCGTTGGGTGCAGAAGGTTCTCCTTGGCGGGCTCTTCATGCTGGCGAGCGTTTTCATCGTCGGTGCGTTTTTCGTCTACGGCTACATGGCACGCCTCGTCCGCAATGTGATCGCCGGCGTGACGAATCCGTTGCCGGAGTGGGATGACCTCGGCGAGTACTTCAGCGAGGGGTTGAGGCTGTTTTGCGTGGCGCTGGTTTACACCCTGCCTCTGATCGTGTTGATGATGCTGTTCATCGTCCCGTCGATCCTGGCGCAGTCGTCCGACAGCGATGCCCTCCGCAACCTCGGCGGCGGAATGGCCGCCTGCGTCTGGTGTCTGATCTTTCCGCTGAGCCTTGCGATGGCTCTCTGGCTTCCGGGGGCATTGCTGTTTGCCATCGTGGAGCGGCGTTTCGGGGCCGCGTTCGAGTTCGCGCAGATCACCGCCTTCATCAGGGGCAACATCGGCAACTACCTTCTGGCATTCGTGGTCTGGCTCGTCGTCCGGATGATCGTGCCGTTCGGCATGATCCTTCTCTGCGTCGGTATCTTCTTCACAGGCTTCTGGGCGCTGGTCGTGGCCGGCTACGCGTTCGCGGAGTCCTGGCGCCTTGCTCCAGTCCGCCGGTGAAACGCGATACGAAGATCGTTGCAGCCGTTCTGGTCGCGATTTCGGCGGCCATCCTCTCGGCGTCCGTCGGCTGCACCGCCTTGATCGCGCATGGCGCGTCGATGCGGTGGCGGCTCCTTTTCCGCATTTTCTGCCACGGCATTCCGGAGCGTTGCCTGTACCTGTGGAACGTGCCGATGCCGATCTGCGCGCGATGCACGGCGATCTATGCCGGCCTCATCGTCTCGCTCGCGGCGTTCCTGCTCCTCCCGCGCATGAGGGAATCGGTGGCCAGGTTCATCCTCTTTGCGGCCGTCGTTCCGATGGCGATCGACGGCTTCACGCAACTGGCGCGGTTGCGCCTGAGCACCAATCCGCTTCGGATCGAAACGGGGCTTCTGGCCGGTATTGCCTTCGGTGTCTGGGCGCTGAGCGCTATCGAGAATCACGAGATTGTCACGATTCCTTGACCTCACTCCAAGCGTGGGTTACGCTCAAAGCCGCGCATCACAATACCGAAAACAACTGAAATGGCCTTCCAGGGATCGCTCAAAGAGCTTCCGCTGCCCGACATCATCCAGTTGGTCAGCGTATCCGGAAAGACGGGCAAGTTCACTCTCTCCCGCGACCACGACCGCGGCTACATCTATCTGAAAAACGGGCAGATGGTGCACGCCACGGTCGGTGATCTGGTCGGGGAGGAAGCGATCTACGCGCTCGCCATCTGGAATCAGGGAGAATTTCAATTCGGTCCCGGCGAGGAGCCCGACCGCCAGACGATCACGAAATCGAACACGAACCTGCTGATGGAAGCGGCGCGGCGCCTCGACGAGTGGCGCGTGCTGTCGAAGAAGGTGCCGTCGGTCGATTACATCCCCGAGCTTCAGGTGCGCGAGTCCAGGCATGAGCAGATCACGCTGAACCCGCAGGAGTGGCTGCTCATCACCCGGATCGACGGCCAGCGTTCGATCGCGGAGATCGGCAGAGCCCTGAACATCTCTTCCTTTGAAGTGGCCAAGATCCTCTACGGGATGATCACCGGGGAGCTGGTAGCCTTAAAAAAAAAGCCTGAATTCGTTCGAGACGAGGAGAGCGGCGAGCTAGTCGACCTCGCCGCGCGCATCCGTTCCATCGCCGAGGAGTTCATCGGCAACTCCGCGCACAAGACCATCGAGAAGCACTTCCTGCGCGCACTCGACGGCATCATGAGCGGGGACGGTGAACACGCGGTCGACGCCATGGTGACGGAGTTCGAGAAGACCGCGTCGCTGCTCCGCGGCATCGCCGTCACCGAGCAGTTGCGCACACGGATCTCCGAATTGCGCACCGCGGTGTGAAAGGCAGAAGGCAGAAAGCAGAAGGATGAAGGATGAAGGCAGAAGGATGAAACCTAGAACCAGAAACCAGAAAGTCTGACCTTCTGGTTTCTGGTTTCAGCTTTAGCATTCATCCTTCAGCTTTCATCCTTCTGCCTTCTGCCTTCTGCCTTCTGCTTTCTGAGACCTCTGGCCACTGCTCACTCCCGCTGCTATTCTGCACGCCACACCAATCCCCGGAGGGAATCCTTGGACAATTATCGAGGCGGCTGGATCGAGATCATCGCCGGAGGCATGTTCTCCGGCAAGTCGGAGGAGTTGATCAGGCGGCTGCGCCGTGCGGTGATCGCGCGGCAGCGCGTGCAGGTGTTCAAGCCGTTGATCGACGATCGCTACGGTACCGAGGACATCGTTTCGCGCGACGACCGGCGGCTGAAGGCGCTGTCGGTGGCGACCAGCGCCGAGCTCCTGACGCGCGTGGAAATCGGCATCCAGGTTGTCGGCATCGACGAGATTCAGTTCTTCGACGCGGGCGTCGTCGACGTCTGTATGCAGCTTGCCGATGCTGGGATCCGCGTCATCGCCGCCGGACTGGACCAGGACTACATGCGCCGGCCGTTCGGGCCGATGCCGGCGCTGCTATCGGTGGCCGAGGACGTCTCGAAGATGCACGCGGTCTGCGTCCGTTGCCGGGGAGCTGCCCACTACTCGCAGCGGGTCTCGGGCGGTAACGCCCAGGTGGAGGTCGGAGACTCCTCGTACGAGGCGAGATGCCGGGCCTGCTACGAGCTCTACAAGTCTGCCCCTGCGGAAGAGCCCGCGGTGCAACTCACGATGCCGGCCTGACACTTCTTGTCACTTGCGGTTCTACAGAATGACCCTCTGATCCTCCCACGGAATCAGCGTGGCGACACTAAACCACTGCAAGCAATGTAATTAGAGGTGTCGTGCCAGACTGGTATCGCGCTTGCCCTATACTCGGCGAGAGACTCCCCACCAAAAGAGAGGTCCGAGTGACACGGAGAGAGAACGGGTTTACCTTGATTGAGCTGCTGGTCGTGGTCGCCATCATCGGGATCATCGCCGCCATCTCCGTACCCAATCTGATTATGGCGATCCAGCGTGCAAAGCAGCGCCGGACCATGGTAGACATGCGCAATATGGCCAGCGCATGGGAGGCTCGCAACACGGAGGCCGGCCGCTATAACGCCGCCGGCCAGATTAGCGGTATCGAAGGCGCCAATCAACAAATCACCCTCACCGATCTCTCCGCGATGTTGACGCCGACGTACATCAGGATCCTGCCCCGTTTCGACGGCTGGGGCACGGCGTACCAGACCTATACCGATCAGCCATTTAGTGGGACAACGCCGGCCAGGGTGTACGCGATCATGTCGGCTGGCAAAGATCAGGTGTTCTCCGGAGATCCTACGACGGGTCCGTTCACGAACTTCGACTGCGACATCGTTTACTCGAACGGGGTCTTTCTCTCATACCCGGATGGGCTGACCTTTAACAAGTAGCCGCGCAGCTCGACGCTATTATTCAGCGATCGCATGCTTACCCTCCGGCGGCTGGCCATTCCGGCGCTCCTTCTCTGCCTTTCAGGTTCGATCGAATGCCGGCGCGCCGCGGGAGGAAGCGGTGATCCCGTGGAGCGTGAGGCCGAGGCGTCGCTCGTGTCGTATCTCCGCATCGACACCTCGAATCCGCCGGGTAACGAAACTGCCGGCGCCCGCTTCCTGCAACAGTTGCTGGCGAAGGAAGGGATCGAGGCGAAGCTCGTCGGGTCGGATCCCAACCGGCAATCGGTCTACGCGCGCCTCGTCTCGGGTTCGAATGAAAAGGCGCTCGTATTGCTCCACCATATCGACGTCGTGCCGGCCATGGCAGCTCAGTGGACCAAGCCCCCCTTTTCCGGCCTGCGCTCGGGCGGTTACATCTGGGGCCGCGGCGCGCTCGATATCAAGTCCCTCGGCATCGCCGAGCTGATGGCCTTCGTCGATCTGAAGCGACGACACCTGCCGCTGCGCCGTGACGTGATCTACCTGGCCGTCGCCGACGAGGAGCTCGGCGGGATCAACGGCTGTGGCGCGCTTCTCGAACAGCATCCCGAGCTCTTCACCAACGTCGGCTTCGTGCTGAACGAGGGCGGCTACAACGAGACCATCGTCGATCACGTGCCGTTCTGGGGCATCGAAGTGCAGGCGAAAGTGCCTCTCTGGCTGCGCATCACGATGAAAGGGAGCGCCGGTCATGCGGCCTCGCCTCCTGACGACGGCGGGGCGCTGGCGAAGCTCGTTCGCGCCCTCGACGCCATCCAGCGGATCCCGAATCCGTATCGTCTTACGCCTGCCGTGGCTCGTTCGTTCCACGAAGCAGGCAAGGCTCGCAATGACGAGCGGGGCGAAGTGCTGCGCGCCATCGCGGAGCCTCTCGACGTTCCCCGTCTCGAACGCGTTCTCTCTCCCGGCTATCGCTCGCTGCTTCACGACACGGTCGCCATCACGCGCATCGCGGGAGGAATCGCCATCAACGTCCTGCCGACCACCGCGTCGGCTGATGTCGATGTCCGTCTGCTCCCCGACGAGACGACAGCGCTGATGCTGGCAAGGGTAAAGGAGACGCTGCCGAGCGGTGGAGAGCTGCAGGTGCTGCTGGAGGGGCAACCGGTCCCCGAAAGCTCGAGCGACACGGAGCTTTATCGCGTGCTCGCCGCGGCGATGACGAAGGCGGAAACGGGCTCGATCGTCGCCCCGGTGGTCGGTGGCGGAACGTCGGACAGCCGTTATTTCCGCGCCCGTGGAATCGTGGCGTACGGAATCGCACCATTCAAAGTGAATTACTACGATGCCGACACGGTGCACGCGAACGACGAGCGCATTCGCGCGCGTTTCTTCGCCGAGGGAGTGCGGCTGATGCGAACCATCGTCACGGATTTCTGCGCGAAGGGGGTCGGGGGTCGGGAGTCGGGAGTCGGAGACCGAAATCCCTCAGAGCACTCCTCCGAGGCCAGACGCCCGGCGCCTGACCCCCGCGCGGTACACCAATGACTCGACGGGTCGCGTTCGCCGCCATCACGGTCCTGACCCTGGTCGTCTTCGCGCGTCCGCTCCTGCGCAACGAAGTCTTCTCCTTCCGCGACCACACCGACTATTTTCAGCCGCTCCGATGGTTCACGGCCACGGAGCTTCAGCATGGGCGTCTTCCGCTCTGGAACGTCTACAGCGCGTCGGGAGAGCCGTGGCTGGCGAATCCGCAAACGGGGGTCTTCTATCCGCCGGCATGGCTGTTCCTCGTCCTTCCGTTCACCACGGCGTACACGCTCTATCTGTTCCTTCATGTCGTGCTGCTCGGCTGCGGCGCGTATCTGTTGTTTGAACGGCTGACGAAGCCGGGCGGCGCCGCGCTGGCGGCGGCGGTGGCGCTGACGTTCTCCGGTCCGGCCATGTCGCTGCTCGACGTCTCGAACAACCTGACCACGTTTGCATGGATCCCGCTGATCGTCTGGTGCGCGATCTCCGGCGTCTCCGCGCGTGCGAGCGCGGCCGCGATCGCGATGTCGTTTCTCGCGGGCGAGCCGTTCTTCGCGGCTGTGGGAGCATTGTTGTTTGCGATTGCGCGGCGGAGGGGGCTGCGCGATCTCGCCGACGTTGCGCTGACGTCGTTCGCGCTGTCGTCGATTCAGCTTCTGCCGTTTCTGTCGATGGTCGCCGGCAGCGACCGTGCGCACGGCGGCCTGACGCCCGCGCAGCTTCTTCAGGACTCCATGCCGCTGCGTGATTGGCTGCGTGTGGCCATTCCGGCGAACCTCGGCGCAAACGCTTTCGACCCTCGCATCGAGGAGCATTTCATCCCGATCGTCTACCTCGGAGGGTTGACGATCCTGTTTGCGTTGATCGGTGCCATCGCCGCCAGACGACGCGGCCTCGGATGGATCGCACTCGTCGCGGCCTGCATTTTGATCGGAGCCGGCAGTCATCTCGCGCCGGTGGCCGAACTGCTGATCCGGTTGCCGGTCGCGCTGTTCCGCTATCCGGCTCGTCTCCTGCCGCTGGCGGCGCTGGGCATTTGCGCGCTGGCCGCGATCGGCTGCGACCGTGTCATTCGCGGACCCCGTTGGCAGATCGTGATGGCGCTTCTGATCTTTGTCGACGTCGTCGTGCAGATTCAGCCGCTTCTGGTCACAGCCCCGTTCGACAGGCATCGCGTTCCCTATCCGCCGGCGATCGGCCGCGATGCCAAGATTGTCCGCGTCGACATGAAGCGGGACTTCGATCGCGACGCCTGGATCGCCGGCTACCTGAACCTGTACGACCGGAGGTTCGATGCCTGGACCGCGGCGCCGATCGTCTCCCAGCGCTACGCGACGATCTACCAGTCGGCACTGGCGCACCGCGATGTGGCGGCGCTCGACGCGCTGTCGGCCGGCTACGTTGTGGCTCCTGGTGCGCTCTCCGCTTTCCAGCCGTTGATGACGCTCCGAGGTGCTTTCATCCACCGCAACCCCGGCGCGTGTTCGCTTGCATACATTCGCGACGACGCCACGCACCGAATGAGCCAGGTGAGCTCTCTCGCCTTCACGTCATCGTCGGTATTCATCGACCTCGTGGCGCCCTTCGACGGCGAGGTCGTGGTCACGCAACAAGCGGCTCCGGGATGGAGCGTCACGGTCGACGGAATGGCCGCAACCCCGCATGAAACCTCGGTTTTCCGAGCTGTTCATGTCCTCCGTGGACATCACGATATCAAGTGGACCTATCGCCCTCTTCCACTCATCATCGGAGCGATCATCACGCTGTCGGCGCTGGTGCGCTTGCTCCTTTCGCCCCTGTTTGTCAAGCGTGCCGGCCTCGAAAAATTTCTTTTCGTGTCCCTCAAAATTGCGTAGCAACATTCAGGAAGGAGGGGTGTAGAATCCCGCTCCTCCGAAGACAGGCAGGGCAAATTCAATGGTAAGTATCGATGATCGATTGAACCAGATCATTCGCGAATTGATTGGCAGCGGAATCACCCTCGAGCAGGCTGTGGAAGCCTTCGAAGGGAAGTACATCGTGGCTGCCATGTCGGCCAGCCGCGGCAATGTCACCCAGGCCTCGAAGGCCCTTGGTGTGCACCGCAATACGCTTCACAACAAGCTACGTTCACAGACGATGCTCAACGGCTTCGCCGATTCCATCCGGCCCGTACGGCGCCGTCTTTCCGCAAACCGCGTCTCCGCGCCGAAGTCGTCGAACGGCAAATCGACGCGCTCGCGCTGACGCGAGGAGACCTTTGCCACAGTCGCTTTCCCTTCCTGGATCCTCCGGCCTCAAACAATCGATTACTGATCTTCTCCGCCAGCGCGGTAGCCGTCTGCTTCCGGTCGGCGACATCTGGGAGCGTCTGGCCGATCCGGAGGCGACGCGCGAGCAGGTCGAGCGCGTCGTGAACGAGATGGAGCAGGACGGCATCATCGTGGCCGTTCGCGGCAAGCGCTATTCGCTCCTCGAGTTTACGCCGTACCACGCCGGCCAGATCCGCGTGCATCCCGACGGCTACGGCACCGTCTTCGGCGGAGGTGGCACCGAGCTGGACGTCTTCATCGATCGCCGCTCCATGAAGGGCGCCATGAACGGCGATCTCGTGGTCGTCCGTATCGACAAGCAGCAGCCCAAGTACCACACCATCCGGCAGCGCAAGCTCATCGTCGGCGAAGTCTCCAAAGTCCTGCGACGCGCGCACCGCACCGTCGTGGGCCGCTTTCACGCAGATCCCGATCAACCCTTCGTCACGCCGTTCGACGCCCGGCTCGATCACGACGTCGTCATCGACCGCGACGGCACCATGAGCGCGCGTGACCAGGAGATGGTCAATGTCGAGATCGATCGCTACCCCGACCGCTCCAGCCACATCGCCCGCGGCCGCGTCCTCGAGGTTCTCGGCTTCATCGGGGAGCCGGGCGTCGACATCGAGCTGGTCATCCGCAAGTTCCACATCCCGCATGAGTTTCCGCCTGAGGTTCTCGCGGCCGCGGATGCCGTGCCCGATGAGGTCAAGCCCGAGGAGATCGCCAGGCGTGTCGATCTTCGTGAGCACAACATCGTCACGATCGATGGAGAGACCGCCAAGGACTTCGACGATGCTGTAGAAGTCCAGCAGCTTGCGAACGGCAATTACCTTCTCGGCGTACACATCGCTGACGTCTCGCATTACGTCACCGAGGGAGGCGCGCTCGATGAAGAAGCATTCGAGCGCGGCACGTCCGTCTATTTCCCGGGACGGGCAGTGCCGATGTTGCCGGAGCGGCTTTCGAACGGTATCTGTTCACTGAATCCGCGCGTGGAGCGGCTGACGTTTTCCGTCGACATCGAGATCGACAGAAAAGGGCGCTTCATCGACCGCAAGGTCTATCGCTCGGTCATCCGGACGAAAGAGCGGATGACGTACACGAACGTCAATGCCTTTCTCGTCAACGAAGGCGTGGCCGCGCCGAGCGGCCCGCCTCCGCACGGCGTCGCGGTTCCGGACGCGGCGGAGCTGCACGCGCGCTATGGCTATCTCCTGGCCGACTTCACGCGGATGCACACGCTGTACGACATCCTGCGCAAGCGCCGCGAGGCCCGTGGCTCGATCGACTTCGACCTGCCGGAGGCCGAGGTCATTCTCGATGCCACCGGCGTGATCGATGCCATCAAGCCGACGGAGCGCAACGTCGCCCATCGCATCATCGAAGAGTTCATGCTCGCGGCGAACGAGGTGGTGGCTTCCGAGCTCGTGTTCGCCAACCAGCCGGGGATCTTCCGCGTCCACCAGCAGCCCGACCCGCGGAAGCTGGAAGACCTGCGCGAGATCCTCAAGGAATTCAAACTGGCGTTGCGCGGCGACCTGGAAGACATGCGCCCCGGCGAGCTGCAGCGTGTGATGAAGTCGGTCGAAGGGACGCCGGAAGAACGCTTCCTGACGAACATCGTGCTGCGCTCGATGAAGCGAGCGTTCTACTCCGAGGCCAACATCGGGCACTTCGCGCTGGCGCTGGCCAACTACGGCCATTTCACATCGCCTATCCGCCGCTATCCCGATCTCATCGTCCATCGCCGCCTCGGCGAATTGCTCGAGCACGGACCGATGCACGGCGAGCGGCTCGTGGAGATCGAGCGCGCGCACCCGCTGTACGCCGCACAGTCGAGCGACCGCGAGCGCCGCGCCGATGAGGCGTCGCGCGAGGTGCTGGAGTGGAAGAAGGTCATCTTCATGCGCGACAAGGTCGGTGAGTCCTTCACCGGCACCGTCACCGGTGTGGCCGCTTTCGGCCTCTTCGTGGAGCTCGACGAGATCTTCGTGCAGGGGATGGTGCCGGTGGCGACGATCGGCGGCGACTTCTGGGTTTTCCGCGAGCGCGAGCACCGGCTCCGCGGCGAGTCCACGGGCCGCGAGATGCGCCTCGGTGACCACGTTACAATCGCGGTGAAGTCGATCGACGAGGACCGCCACCAGATCGAGTTTCGTCTTCTTCAGATCGGTGGATCGCCGATTGCACTGCGGGAACGGTAGAACGATGGCCGACCGACAGAACCTAGGAAGCGAGATCACGGCTCTCGTCGATAAGCGTGTCGCGATCGAGACGAGGCTGCAGAACGAGCCGGGTGAGCTCACCGAGGCACTCGCCGGCCGGTACGGCGACGAGTACAACGCCCTGCAGCGCAAGCTGGCCGCGCTCTTCAAAGAGAGCAGCGACGAGCCCCAGCGCATCATGCTCATGCTCGAGCTGATGCGCATCCTCGAAAACCGTCTGGTCTACCTGCACAACTTCATCATCGATCCGACCTCGGACAATCGCATCCTGGCCCAGCTCGTCACGCAGTTCATCGAGCAGCTCATGGCCCAGCGCAGCAACGTCCTGACCAGACTCGAGGCAACGTACTACCGGGCCGTGGCCACGCTCCATGCCGGTGATGTGGCAACCGCGCGCGCCGGTTTCTCGGAAGCATGCGCCTCGGAGGAGTCCGACGAGGCCAATGACATCAAGTACAAGTCATACGTGATCCTCGGCCACCTCTCGCACGAGGATCGCGATTACGCGAAGGCTAAGGAACTGCACGAGCAGTCGATGCGCTATTCGCAGAACAGCAACGTCACGGCGCAGGCTCTGGCCCTCAAGGCCCTGAACTCCTACGCCCTCGGCGACCGCGAGGAGGCGCTGCACCTCTTCAAGGAATCGCTGCAGCTCTTCGACGCCCATCAGCCGTTCTTCAACTCCTACTTCTTCCGCAATGCCCTGCTGTTCTGCGGCGCCATCTACTTCGACAGCCGCGACTACATAAGCGCCGGGCAGTACTACCGGCAGGTGCTGGAGAACGTCGAGCCAAGCTCCTATGACTACTTCGATGCCCTCACGCACCTCGGCCGCATCGCCTACGCACAGCAGAAGTACGACGACGCCGTGGCCGCGTTCGAAAAGGCATCGCAGTCGCAGAAGCTCAGCGAGAACGAGTACGTCATCGACACCTGGTTCTGGATCGCCCGCACCCACCTGAAGCGCAACGACAGAGTCAGCGCCCGCCCCTACCTCGAAAAGATCGCCGCGACGGATGTGAAGTACGAGAAGAAGTCCCAGGCGATGGAGCTGCTCGGGAAGATCGCGTGAGGGAGGCGCATTGACGGGCGCGTCATGGCTAATTGGTGCGGATCGGTGCCGGGCCTTCGGTTTTCGGAAGCGTGTCGCCAAACTTCTCCGTTGATGAGTGCCAGGCCTTCGATTTTCAGCGAATGAGGTAGCCAGGCCTTCGGTTTTCAGCGTCTGATTTCGTGCCAGGCCTTCGATTTTTGCCATGTCGCCATGTCGATCAGTGCCAAGCCTTCGATTTTCGGAGGAATCCGAAGCTTTTCCAGTAACGGCCGTAAGCCACGACCTGAAATAGCGATTACGACGGTTGAAAAACCATGAAGTGGAGCCGCGGATTGCACGCTTCATAACGAACCGCGCACTCTGACTCAATCGCGATGCTCGTCGCGTGAAGGTTGGGAATCGTGATCGGGGAGGTGGGCCTGCGCTTCAGGCGCGAAGTGACAACAGCGCGGTGTCGAGATAGCTGAGAAGCGTGTCACTCAGCCCGAAGTCGCGCTCGCATCGTCGGATGAGGTTCGAGATGTGTCCCTCGCTTCTCAACCGGAGCCCGGCGGCGATCGATCGCAGCGTGATCAGCCCTTCATGCCATCCGATCCACGCCACGAGGCGCCGGAGCACGTTTCCCCGCGTGGTGCGAATCCATTCCGCGCTCGTGTCGGCGGCCTTCGCCACGGCGGTCACGACCATGTGCATCTTCGGGCGTCCGACGGCGCGCTGCGCCCTCGGATGGTCCGTCGAACGCGGCTTCGTCTCGACGATCTTGCGAACGTTCCTGGTCCACGGCTCCGTGCCGAGGTAGATACGGTTCGTCAGCTTGTTCCAGAGGCTTTCCTCGGAGTCGATCTTCGCGCACACAAACTCCCGATAGTTCGCCTGGGCCTCGTCGCGATCAGGATGAAAGAACGGCAGCACCGAGGCGAGATCGAGCCAGTCGGGAGCAGCGTCGAGTCCGGCCGTGGCGCGGTAGCTCGACCACTTGTAATTCTCCGGTCTTTCCACCATGTGCGCGCGAACCGGATTGAGAACGACGTACCGCAGCACCTCGGCGAAGTAGGGCTCCTTCTCGATCAGGAAAGCCTTGAAGCGGCCCTCAAAGAGATGGCCCCTTCGCTTGTGGGTGCGGTTGAACCACCCGGCATACGTGCTGTTGAGCCAGTGCATGCCGCGCGAGAGGTTCGGTTCGGGTGTCTGGAAGACGAGATGGAAGTGATTCGTCATGAGGACGTACGCGGTGACGGACCATCCGAACCGTCGAACGGTTTCGCCGAGGAAGCCGAGAAAAGCCTTTCGGTCCCGATCGGAGCGGAAGATCGCCCGCTGTTCATTGCCGCGAGAGGTGACGTGGTAAAGAGCGCCTGGAAACTCGAGTCGTAGCGGTCGTGCCATAGCACCGCCGAGGATCCCTCGGTCAAGCGAAAGCGCCGAGGAATCTGCAATAAGTGGAGAAAGGCGTCCTCGAACACCTCGGAATGGAAAGTATCGGAAAGAGTCGCTACAGGTCGTAGAGTGCGACAAACGAGGGCCTGATACGCATGGGCGATCCCATGCTCAATCCAGGTGCCGGAAAACCGAAGGCCTGGCACCCAGCCTCAGCACTCCGAAAAACGAAGGCCTGGCACTGAGGCCCTAGGCACGAGCCGAAGGCCTGCACCCAAACCAGAAACGAAGGCCTGGCACCGAGGGCAAACCCACGGGTCGTCGAGTGCGACAAACGATGGAAGGCCTGATACGCATGGCCAATCCCATGGTCAATCCATGTGGCGGAAAAACAAAGGCCTGACACCCAGCCTCGGCACCGCGAAACCAAGGCCTGGCACCGAACTCCCACAGGTGGCACCGAACTCCCACAGGTGGCGGAAAAACAAGGGCCTGACACCCAGCCTCGGCACCCCGAAAACCGAAGGCCTGAAACCAGTCTCCCCAAACTCGCCTGGCACCGAGCTTCCAGAACTCCGCCCCCACCCCTCGCATCATCGCATTACGTACTCCCGCATCTGCGAGTAGATCGGCGTCAGGCTGGCGATCTCGCACGTTGTCGGCGTGAGGTGATAGGTAGTCTCGAAGTCCTCGTTGCTGCGTGCGCGCCAGAGCCTGCCGGCCGGGTCGACGACAATCGAGAGTCCGATGCCGCCGCGGAACACGCGCGATCCGTCCGTGCCGGTGAAGCGAGTGCAAGTCCAGGGTCGTTCCTCCGGGTGCGCGGCCATGAAGCGCTCGATTTCAAGAACGAGACTCTCGAAGAGCTCAGCACGGACCGCGGGCGAGGCCTGCAAGGTCGAGGCGATGGCGTGGCTCAGCATCTCATCAGCCGGTGAGGTTGGGACTCCGGATTGAAGGTCTGAGACGGTGATCTGATCGATCATGAGAGGTAGTCTTCGGCCTTGTTCTGACCGATCTTATCGTTCTGCCGAAGAGTCTCGCCGACGACGAGATTGACGATCACCGTTCGAGGATGCGTCCTTCAAGCGGGAGCTCTCTTCTTGCGCTGCGCGGCAAGCTCCTCGTCGAATGAACGCTCGAGCGCATCGACGTGGTGGGCCAGCGCCTTCGGATCGATGAACGGATTCACCTTTCCGGTCCCCATATGCGAGCGTTTTTCGGTCAGCCCGAAGTAGCCGCCGTGCGCACCGAGGAAGATGTCGCACGGGAGGGCGCGAACGGCGGCAAACGAGCGTTTGAAGTCGTCCACGATGGTCGGATAGAGGGAGTTGCCGGCGAGCTGATACCCCGGCGATGTCAGACCGCCGAGGAAGACCACGGAATAGCTGCGGCCGCCCTCGCGGACCGTCATCGTCCAGGTCGTGCAGCCCCTCGTATGGGCGGGCGTGAGGTGAGCGGTGAGGGTTGTCGTTCCGAGTGTCACCGTCTCCCCGTCGCGAACGACGTGGTCGACGTGCGCCGGCTCGAACGGGAAGCGCGCGCCAAAAGCAAAATCATTGCGCCCGCCGTCCTCGATCTGCGGCTTGTCCCCCGCGCTGATATAGAGCTGGGCCCCGGTTCTCCGCTTCAGTTCCGCGAATCCGCCGGCGTGATCGAAGTGAGCCTGGCTGTTGAGGATGATCTTGATGTCCCTGGGGTCGAGGCCGAGCGCGTGCAGGTTGCGCTCGATGAGCGGAACGGTCTCCGCGAAACCGCTGTCGAGCAGAATCAATCCCTTTTCCGTCCGGATTGCGTACGAGGTCACCTCGTACGCTCCGACGTAGTAGACGTTCCCTGCGATGCGAAAGGGAGGGACAGGCTGGTTCCAGCTCTGCTCTTCCGGCGTCAGGGCCTGGCTGCCGAGGGCGAGAAAGAGAGAAACGAGAAGCGCTGCTGGTCGAAGCACGGTCGAATTGAAGCAGAACACGGGTTGCGGTGCCAGTGGGTAAGTGTCCATTACGCGGAACCGCCGAGTTGTTTCACGCGGAGGCGCGGAGACGCGGAGACATGGACAGGCGATGCGTATGAGTTTCCTTTCCCCAACGTCCTCCGCGTCTCCGCGCCTCCGCGTGACCAATTTTGGTTACGGAATTCTGAACGGCGTCTGCCGCCTTGAAATCGTCATGCGTCTGCCACTGCTCTTCGTCCTTGGCGTCCTGATCGCTGCTCGATCGGCTGCCCCTTTGCCCAACGATGCGGCAAGCAGGGCCGCGATGACCGTCCTTCCTCCATCGCTGGCGGAGTACACGAGCTGGCAGCGACTGACACCCGACGGTTACTCCATCCCCCCTCAGCTTGCCCTTCTCTGCACGCCACCTGCTCCAGCATCGTCTCCGAAGAGCGTGGAGGTTTACGGGCCGCATGCGAATACCTTCGTGCGCGTCTTCGCGAACCCCATCGCCGCTCGCGCTTTGAACTCACACGTCCTCTTCCCCGAGGGCTCCATCCTGGTAAAGGAGAAGCTTCGCGACGGACGGTCCGACATCCCCTCGGCACATGGAGTCATGATCAAGCGAGCGAAGGGATTCAACCCCTCCACCGCTGATTGGGAGTTCCTCTTCTATCCCTCTGAGCGCTCGGCCTCCTTCACGAGCTGCTCGAATTGCCACCGGTCGGCGCCGCACGACTTCGTCTTCGGGTCCTATCCGAGCTGAAGGTCACTCACTCCAACTCCACGGACGCTCATCAGTCGAGAACGGAACCAATCGGCGATGCTCTCGGCCGTCTCTTCGTGAACGTGCGCAATGAATGCGACTACATGCGTGTCCACGATGTGGAGAAGTGAGCCGTGCCCACAGCCGTGCAAGGGAAGGCCGGTTCGCTCGCACTCGTCCGTGAGCCAACGGCCAAATGCCTGGTCTTCATCAGGCCGAACTACCTCAATCGGCGGAAACGCCGGTTCGCTACGAAGGATCTGGAGACTGGCCGTTGACTGCCCTGACCACCGCCAGTCGAGAAACACGAATCGTGATCGTTGTCTGTTTTCCATTGCCGAAAGCTGCTGAGGGACCGAAGAACGAAGGCCTGTCACCGGAACCGTCCCCTTGTTGGCCGTTGTCGGCGAAGCCGGCATGAGCGCCGTAGCCACCGGCTTCAGCCGGTGGTTTTCGAGTATCTCCCCGACTCGAGCCCGCTTCAGCGGGCGACAGACTGGTCTGGCAAATAACTGATGCTATGTCAGCTCGCGCGTAAAGCCGGTAGAAGTATCAGTCTTCTCAAGCACTTGCGGGCAACCGAAAAACGAAGGCCTGGCACCTGCCTTTTGCCGGCTCGCGTAAGCCGGTAGAAGTATCGGTCTTCTCAAGTACTTGCAGGTAACCGAAAAACGAAGGCCTGACACCACGCACCTAACAGACACCACACTTGCACAGAAAAACGAAGGCCCGGCACTGGCGTCCCGCCGGCTGGCTCGGCGGCGCCTGCCCTGAGCGCAGCCGAAGGGTCCTCGCCGCCAGGCTTACCAGTGATGTTTCAAGTTTTGCCGGGTGGTCGGGTTCGGGCGCGGACCAGCCACGAATACGCAGCAATCACCCATTCCCCCATAAAATCCGACCCGCGGCTTGACGCCGCGGGTCGGGCACTGCATGATCCGTGACTGCAGTCGTGTGAGGAGCCGGGGAGGGTTGATCGGCCAATCGTCTCCTCCTCCGGCCCCTCGGTTCACTTCTGCGTCGGTGCTGCGTCAGTCACGGTGGACGGCTGCGGGTTCGCCGGCGGCTGTTTCGGCGTTGCCGTCTTGGAGCGTTTGGCTTTCCCCAGCGCGCGCTTCATCTCCTCCACGTGCGGCTTCACGGCATTCCCCAGGTCGGTGGTCACGTATGACTTGCCCACGCGATAGACGCCGCGCGCGACCTTGACGGCATTGAGCTTCTTCCGGAGATTGGATGCCTCGATGCGCGCGCTCAGGGCACGCGTCTCATCGACGATGCCTCCGTAAGCGAGATCCGAGGCGATGGCGTCGCGAAGCACGGCGGTATCGACCGAGAGGGCTACTCCAATATTCGGAGCAGCCTCGGCGAAGAGGGCTGCCTTCTCCACGAAAACGATGGGGGTGCCGTTGGCCAGTTGCTTCTCCGCCTGTGTCAGCGGTTTCAACTGCGCTTCGTCGGGAAGGCTGTCGGCGATGGCGCGCAGGCGGGCGATCTTGTCCTGCGCGTCAAGGGTTTGCGGGCTGGGAGCCGGCGTTCCCGTCGCCGGAGTGCCAGGGGTTGGGGTTGTGTTGGACATGCAAAAACTCCACGGATGCCTTTGGCATCCATCAAGAAGGTTGACCGAATCGCCGGCGCCACCATGGTGCTCGACGACCAAATGCAGGCGCGGGACCGGCGACACGCCGTCCGCGCATGAGCGACCCGGAGGTGCCCGGGCACCACCCGAGGAGATCTCCCAGGTTTTGACGCTGACCACGGGACATTCGCGTTCACGATTCGTCCGTGATGCGTGTCCTCTCCCTGGGACGACTGTGGCTTTTTTTCCACGAAGTCGGAGATTTTTGAGAGTCGGACTCAGATTTTTGAGACGTGGACTCAGATTTCTGAGATGTGGACTCAGATTTTTGAGAGCTGGGCTCAGATTTTTGAGACGTGGACTCAGATTTTTGAGACGTGGACTCAGATTTTTGAGACGCGGACTCAGATTTCTGAGACCTGGGCTCAGATATTTGAGACGTGGGCTCAGATTTTTGAGAGCTGGACTCAGATTTTTGACAGCCGGCCTCAAATCTTTGAGAGCCGGACTGAGATTTTTGAGACGCGGACTCAGATATCTCTGACCCGAGGGAAGATTTTTCCACCGCAGCCTGAAGTCTTTCAGACTCTCGCTGAAATCACGCCGCTGATGACTGAGCTCACGCCGCACGAGAGCAAGCGCGAACGTTCGGAGAGTGCACCGGCGAACCCGGCGGCTGGACGCCGGCCGGTGCCGGGTGATGTCACGCCTGTTCATTCTGATCTCCCGCTTGCTCTCGCTGATCGCCAGCGCGCACCGGCGGATGTCACGCTCGATCTTCCTGACCTCACGCTTGCGGCGTTTGATCGCACGCCGCCGCCGTGTGATCTCGCGATCGGATCGATCGATTCCGACCGCAGCCTCCTCGGAGATCACACTCCGATTCGGGACCCGCACCTTGCCTCTGCCGCGAAGACCTGTCTTGCCTTGCATACTTACTAGACGTTGCAGCGGGAAAAAGGTCACAGCCCCCTCCGTTCCGCGAGAGCCGCAGCCGCCTCGGAGTTTGCACTCCGATTCCGAACCTGCACCTTGCCTCTGCCGCGAAGACCTGTCTTGCCTTGCATATCTACTAGACGTTGCAGCGGGAAAAAGGTCACAGCCCCCTCCGTTCGCGACAGCCGCAGCCGCCTCGGAGGTGTCGCTCCGATTCGGAACCTGCACCTTGCCTCTGTCGCGAAGACCTGTCTTGCCTTGCATACTTACTAGACGTTGCAGCGGGAAAAAGGTCACAGGACGCTCCATCCGCGATGGGCGTCAGCGGCAACGGAGTCACGTTTCGGGCGCGCCGAAGGCGCGTTGAACGTAGGTCGGACTCTCCAGTCCGACCCGAGCTTGCGCTGCTCTCAACTACAGGCGTTTGACGATTACCGATCTCCCGAGCTCCGGTCGGACTGAGAGTCCGACCTACGTCTGCATTCGGGTTTGCAACCAACCGACAACGCGCGCGAACGTGTCTGGTTGCTGAAACTCTCGTGGATGGGGGACCAGATGCTGCGCCACGCGCGGACGTGTCCGGAGCCGCGAGCTTCGATCGCGGCCTCGGGTGAGATGTATCGCGCCCGCGGAATCCCTCCGGTATCGCCTAGAATTACTTCATGACACGGGCGTGCATCACCTGGATCGACCCGCAACGGCGATGACCTTCCGCTGGCTTCACCTCTCCGACCTCCACTTCCGGGAAGACGAACGCTGGGACCGCCGCGCCACGCTCAACGCGTTGATCGCCAAAGCGGAGGAGTTGAAAGGGAAGCGGCTGGCTCCCGACTTCGTCTTCGTCACGGGCGACATCGCCTGGTCCGGCAAGCCGAAGGAGTACGAGCAGGCCACGCGGTTCTTTCACGAACTGAACAAGGTGCTGGCTCTCGATCCGAAGGACCGCTGGTTCTGGCTCGTCCGTAGCCAATGGCATCTTTGCCGGCTTACCGATGATCCGGCCAGCAAGGCGGACGACGCTGCGCTTCGGGCGGCGCTTCGGGATGGGCGTCCCGATCAGGCGCTTCCCGGATATGCCGAGCGGTTGTCGGAGGTTCCGGGGGTGGAGTAACGCGATTCTCAGGTGCCACACTTGGGGCCAGCCGGGCACCCTTGCTCACGGGCCTCGTTAGCTCCTCCGGGAGCGAATAATTCGTCGTCCGTCCCTTTTGGTGGTCCGCTCTGCCATGCGCCGAAGTTGACGACGCACGGAGAGACTGCCGCGCCGTGATGTTGCGCGAACTGGTTGTCACTGCGCCAGAGCAGGATGATGCACTCTCCCTGGAGCATCGGTCGAGGCTTTCCGTGGGTGGGATAGATTTGGCGGAACCCTTTTGGGACAACTCCGTAGTCGACGTCCGTTACGAAAGCCCGCTCGGTTACCTGGATGGCCCATAGCCGCTCGCCGCAGGCGGCGTGGAGTTCCAGGCGGGAGGCTCTCGTAGCGTCCGCGAAACAGGCGGCGTGGCGGCAGGGCATCACCTCGCAAGAGAGGAGGAGCAGAAGGGGGAGTAACCGCAATCTCATTGCAAGGGCGCTCCGGCGACGGGTCACAGTATATGGACGAGAGTCGGACTGGAGAGTCCGACCTACGTTCCCCCTCGGCGGCGAGACGCCGCCGAGCCAGCCGGCGAGGACGCCAGCGCTCCGGCGCGCGCTCCGCGCGCGTTCGCTACCTCCCCTGTAACTGCTCGTTCGTCGCAAGAATCGCGGGCGCAATATTGCTGAGCGAGTGGACGAACTGCACGCCACCTCGTCCGATCGCCTCGCGGGGCATTCCGAAGACGGCGCAGGAGGCTTCGTCCTGGGCGAAGGTGATGGCGCCGGCGGTGCGCATTTCGAAGAGGCCGGTGGCGCCGTCGTTGCCCATGCCGGTCAGGATGACGCCGATGGCGTTGGCGCCGGCGGATTGGGCTACGGAGCGGAAGAGGACGTCAACGCTGGGTTTGTGGCGGGAGACCAGGGGGCCGTCGTTGAGGTGGATGCGGTACTCGGCGCCGTCGCGGCGGACGAGCATGTGGCGGTTGCCGGGGGCGATCAGGGCGCGGCCGTCAATGATGCGGTCGCCTTCGGCGGCTTCTTTGACGTTGATCCGGCAGGTCTGGTTGAGGCGTTGGGCGAATGCCGCCGTGAAGACCTCGGGCATGTGCTGGACGATGACGATGCCCGGCGCGTCGGGGGGCATCGCTTCGAGGATCTCGCGCAAGGCCTCGGTGCCGCCGGTCGATGCACCGATGGCCACGAGCTTGCGCGTGGTGCGGGTCAGCGATGGGCGCGCCGCGGGGAGGATGACGTCGGGTGAATGACGTTTCTCGATGACGATCGTCGCCGAGCGCCGGCGCCGGGCTTTGGCGCTGGCGGCGGCGCGGATCACGTCGATGAACATCTCGGTGGAGTCGTTGAGGAAGTCGTGGAGCGCGACTTGCGGCTTGGCCACGATCTCGACCGCGCCTTCCTCGAGCGCGCGCAGCGCCATCTCCGTTCCGCGTCCGGCCAGTGCCGAGCAGATGACCACGGGCAGCGGATCTTCGAGCATGATCTTGCGCAGAAAGGTCAGGCCGTCCATGCGCGGCATCTCGATGTCGAGCAGGATCACGTCCGGCCGGCATGTGCGCATCTTCGACTGTGCGATCAACGGATCGGCGGCCACGCTCACTTCGATCTCGGGCGCACGCCGGCAGATGGCGATCATCGCTTGACGCATGACGGCGGAGTCGTCGACGACGAGCAGTTGTATCGGACGGTTTTCCATCGGCGGTTACCTGGCCGCTGCCCGCGTAGCGTGCCGGTAGACGGTCGGGCCGGCGTTCTCCATGCCGAACTGACCGCCCGTCAGACTCTCGGCATGTCCGAGAAAAAAGAGTCCGGACGGCGAGAGGTGACGGAGAAGGCGCTGGATCACGCCGTCTTTTGACTCGCGATTGAAGTAGATGAGCACGTTGCGGCAGAAGATCAGATCGAATGTGCCCTTGATGCCGTAATCAGTGTCGTTGAGGTTGATGCGGCGGAAGTCGATCATCGATTTGAGCGACGGGTGCGCGCGCATCTTCCCCTCCTCGGCGCGGATGCCGCGGAGCATGAAGGCCTTCCTCATCCGTTCGGGGATGTCGTTGCTGCGCTCGATGGGCCACACACCTTCGCGTGCGGCGTCGAGCACGCGCGTGGATAAATCCGAGGCCAGGATCTCGACAGACCATCCCTCGGCGGCGGGGAAGTGCGCTGCCAGAACCATGGCCAGGGTGTAGGGCTCTTCACCGGTGGAGCAGGCGGCGCTCCAGGCCCGGATCCTTTTCGGGATCTGGCCTGAAGCGCCGAGAGCGCGCCAGTGGGGCAGCACCGACTCCTCGAGAAACTCGAATTGCTTCGGCTCGCGGAAGAAACGGGTCTCGTTGGTGGAAATGCAATCCAGCATGGCTGTCCGCTCGTCCGGGTTGGCCGCGACGTGCTCGTAGTACGCGCTGAAGTCGCGGCAGCCGAGGGTGCGCAGGCGGCGCGTCAGACGCCCGGTGACCAGCGCCTTCTTGGCGTCGGAGAGATGAATCCCCGCGTCGCTGTAGATGAGTTGCTGCAGCTTCTTGAACTCGCGGTCGGTCAGTGGGCGGATTGCATTGGTGTCGTGCATGGCTATTCCGTGAAGACAGCGTTGGCCAATTCTTCGGCGGGAACGTCGGAGGCAGCGGTGGAGCCGACTGCGAGAATCTCGTCAGACGAGAAAATGCGGTCGATGTCGAGCATGAGGACGAACTTGTTGTTGCTGCTGGCCATGCCGAGGAGGTAGCTCGCGCGGATGCGCGGTCCGAACGACGGCGCGGGCTGGATCTGCTCGGGTGTGAAATCGACGACCTGGTGTACGGAGTCGGCCATCACGCCCATGACCACGGCCTCATCGTCGATGCGTAGCTCGACGATGACCACGCACGTCCGGCGCGTGATCTCGGTGGCGGGCAGGCCGAACTTGATGGCCAGATCGATCACCGGCACCACCGTTCCGCGGAGGTTGTGTACGCCGCGAATCCACAGCGGCGTACCCGGAACCCGGGTGACCACGCCGCACTCGATGATGTCGGTGACCTGGAGGATCGAGATCGCGTACTCCTCCCCAGCCATGAAAAAGGTGAGGTACTGATCGTTCGCTTTCATGATCGGCTCCTAGAAATGCGTGTAGTCGGCGTAGGCGGCCGGGGCTGCGGCTCTGGCTGGTTCGGCCGGAATGCGCGGGCCGCGGAACGGAGTGACCGAGGCCGATGCGTCACGCGACTGACCAGCGACGTCGCGGCCGCCGTTGATCTTGAAGTAGGCGATGGTCTGCTGGAGCGCTTCGGCCTGGGAGGACATCTCCTCCGCGGTCGAGGCCAGCTCTTCGGAGGCCGAGGCGTTGCGCTGGGTGACCTGATCGACGAGGGTCATGGCGCGGTTGATCTGCGCCACACCGCCGGACTGCTCGATGGAGGCGGCGGTGACTTCGCGCACGAGGTCGGCGGTCTTGCGGATGGTGGGGACGAGATCGGTGAGGAGACGGCCGGAGCGCTGGGCGACGTCGACGCTGGAGGAGGCCAGCTCGCCGATGTCTTTCGCCGCGGTCTGGCTGCGCTCGGCGAGCTTGCGCACTTCGGTGGCAACGACGGCAAAGCCGCGGCCATGTTCGCCGGCACGCGCGGCTTCGATGGCGGCGTTCAGGGCCAGGAGGTTGGTCTGATAGGCGATCTCTTCGATGATGGAGATCTTCTGGGCGATCTTGGTCATGGCCTCGACCGACTGCTTGACGGCCTGTGCGCTCTCATCGACGTCGCTGGTTCCCTTGACGGCCATCACTTCCATCTGGCCGCTGTTCTCGGCGTTCTGGGTGATGGAGGCGCTCATCTCCTGGAGGCTGGAGGTGGTCTCCTCGACGGAGGAAGCCTGCTCGCTGGTGCCCTGCGAGAGCGACTGGGCGCTGGCGGAGATCTGGGATGAGGCGATGGTGAGCGAGGAGGCGCCGCTGCGAACTTCGCCGATGATCTCGGTGAGGCGCTCGATCATGTTGGCGAGCGCGGTGCCGAGGGCGTCGCGCTGCGAGCGCGGCGTGACGCGCACGCGCAGGTCGCCCGAGGCGATGCCTGTGGCGGCAGCGACCATCTCGTTGTTCGATTCGATCATCTTCTTCATGGCGGTCATGAGCAGACCGGTCTCGTCGGTGCCACGGGCTTCAATCTCGAAGTCCGACTGCCCCTCGGCGAGTTTCTCGGCGATGTCGACCACGTTGAGGATCGGCTGGGTGATGCTCCGGGTCACGGCGACGGTCATCAACGAAACGAGGATGATTCCGGCGATTACGATGACCCACATGGTGCCGCGGGTACGGGTCTCGGAATCGACCACGACTTTCTCTTTGGAGTTCATGCGCTCGACGTTCTTCTTAGCGAAGTCCTCGAGAGCGACGTCGATGCGGCGGATGTCGTCCTTGAACGGCACCATCGCGGCGTTCGCGTCCCCGGGAGTCTTGATCGTCTTATCGGAAATCTGCTGCTTCACCGACTGGAAGCCGATTGTGTATGTGGAGAGATCGGTGCGAAGAGTCTTCAGCAGCTCCTTGTCCTCAGGAACTGTAACGGTCTGGTCGAGAGTGTTGAGGTTCTCGATCAGGTCGCTGTGCTCCTTGTTCCATTTCTCGCCATAGTCGGCTTCTTTCTGCGCATCACCGATGTTGAGGAAGGTGTCTTTCTCATAGCGGCGCAGCTCGAGGCCGTTGACTTGTGCCTGAGCCGACTGTTCCATCAGCTTGGCGTCGTGGTGCAGGATGCCGTAGGTGGTTTGTACAGTCTGGGAAAGACCCCAGAAGCCGGCCAGCGCAACCACACCCATCAAAAGGATGCAGATTCCGAAGCCCAGGGCCAGTCTCTTTCCGATTTTCCAGTTGTTGAACATGACGTTCTCCTATTCGTGTTTGCAATGCGTTGTTGTTAGAGGGATGACTCGGGAATTAGAGTTTGTAGTGGACGGTGAGAGCGAAGGGGATCGAAATCGGCTGGCCGTTGCTGGTGGCGGGCTCGAACGTCCAGTGTCTCAGTGCCTCGAGCGCCACATACGACAGGGTCGGCGCGGGGAGAGCACGGACGATGCGCGGCAGCGTCGGCTGTCCGTTCTTGTCGATGATGATCTGAACAACGAGGTCGCCGGCCACGCCGAACCGCGAAGCTCCGGGCGGAAACTTAGGCAACACCTGCTTGACGATCCGCGCGGGCGTCACTTTCCCGCCCGCGATGATCTCGGCATCGGAAAACGGATGTCTCTTGAGAAAGTCGCCCGGTGCGCCGAAGGATGAGAGATCACTCTTTGCCGCGGCCGGGGAGATTTCCTGAGCGATATACCAATACCAGAGCGCCTCGTCGACTTTTCCGAGACCGGCATTCGCCAGCGCTTTGTGGGTCAGCGCGGTGCCGAGCATTTCGTCGTCGGCACCGCCGGCGCCCAGGCGATCGACCATGTCGGAGAGGACGTGGTCGATGATCTGAAGCGAGCCGGTGTAATTGCCGGCGCGAAGGCTGATCGCGCTCTGGTTGACGTCCCCCCGCCAGTTGCTGGCGGACAGTGGTCCTGCCGAGGCTGTGCCGATGCATCCGATTACGAGCAGCGACACGGCAAGTGCCCGTATTGTGAGTTTCGAGTTACTGAACATGTGCGTCTCCTAAATGTTTATCGTTGTGATCGCGCCGTCAGAGATTTGAGCGGAGCTCAGAGATTAATTGTGAGATCAGACCAGGTACCGCACGGTGATCCGTTTGCGCTTGCGTGTGCGTCGCGGCCGGACGGTTGCCAGAATCCAATCGACGAGTTTCTTCAATGAGAGCTTCTTCAGGGGATGCGGAGACCGGCTCATGACCGGCTCCCTGTCTGTGCCGACGCGGCTTCAGAGGCGCGGCGGATGATTTCCTGGATATCGAGGATCAGGGCCACGCGCCCGTTTCCGAGGATCGACGATCCGGAGACTCCCGGGACCTGGCGCAGGAAGCGGCCCATCGGTTTCATGACCACCTGGGCGCTGCCGAAGAGATGGTCGACGACGATTCCCGCGCGTCCGCTCGCGTGCTCGACGACCACGACGTTCTCGCGCTCGCCGGTTGTGCCTTCGAGGCGGAAGATGCTCTGAAGGCGCAGGAAGGGGAGGGGCTCGCCGCGGAGATCGATGATCCCGGTCGACTCGGACTTCAATCCCTGTTCGTCCGCGGGGAACTCGGTGCATTCGATGATGGTGTCGATGGGGATGACATAAGTCTCTTCGCCGACGCCGACCGCGAAGCCGTCGATGACGGCGACAGTCAACGGCAGGCGGATGTTGATGGTCGTGCCGGCGCCTGTTTGCGAGTCGATGTTCAGCGTGCCGCGCAGCGATTCGACGTTGCGCCGCACAACGTCCATCCCCACTCCGCGGCCGGAGAGGTCGGTGACCTCGGACGCGGTGGAGAAGCCGGGGCGGAGGGTCATGTTCCAGAGCTCCTGGCGGGTGAGCCGCTCCGGGTCGAATCCCAGCGACCGGGTCCGTTCGGCGATGCTGGTCTCATTCAGTCCGGCGCCGTCGTCGGAGAGTTGGAAGAAGACGCCACCCGATTGGTGGAGGGCGGTGATGCGGATGGTGCCGACGGGGTTCTTGCCGCGTTCGGTGCGCGTCTGCGGCTGCTCGAGCCCGTGATCGATGGCGTTGCGGATCATGTGCGTGATCGGGTCTTTCAACTGCTCGATCACGGTGGTGTCGACCTCGACATCTTCACCTTCGAGGACGAGCATGGCCCGCTTACCCTGCGAGGCGGCCAGGTCGCGCACGACGCGGTGGAAGTGGCGCAGCGAAGGGCCGACCGGCACGAGGCGCACGTTCATGATGGCCTCCTGCAGGTCGAAGCTGAGCCGGTCGAGCTCGCGGACGGCGTCGAGCGTCTTCTCGTCGCGGCTGGTTTCTTCGACCAACTGGCGCACGTTGCCACGCACGGTGGCGATCTCGCCGGCCAGGTCGAGCATGCGGTCGAGCTTCTCGATGCCGACCCGGAGGCTGCGCGCCGAGCGCGCGGCGGGTGCCGGCTGTTGCACGCTCGCGTCCCTGTCAGCGTCGTGCTGATTGTTGGTGACGCCGCTTCCGGCCCAGGCGGCCAGAAGCAGCAGCAGATCCTGCTGCTGTTCGGTCAGCGCTCCGTTGCCGTTCACCGAGCGGACGGCCACGTCGCGAAGTGCGTCGAGCGCTTCGAGGAGCTGGCTGACGCCTGCCGCATTGGCGTCGATGCGCCCTTCGCGCATCCCATCCAACAGCGCTTCCATGACGTGGGCGAGTTGGGTGAGATCGTCGAACTGCAGGCAGGAGGCGTTGCCCTTGAGCGTGTGCACGCCGCGAAAGATCTCGTGCAGCAACTGGTCGTCTTCGGGGGTCTGCTCGAGACGGAGGAAAAGCTGCTCCATTTCGTTCAGAACGTCATCGGTCTCCGCCACAAAGGCGTCGATGAGCTGCTGGCGGTCGTTGTCGTCTAGGCTGAAAGTGCTCATCGGTCGGTTTCCTTAGATTTCCTTGCTGTAGGCCTGGCCGGTGCCGGTGTGGAAGACGAGCTTCCGGCCGCGTTTGCCGCCGGTCTGTTCGGCGCTGACGGGGATGGCGTGCTTCTGCAGGATCTGCCGGGCCACCTCGACGTTCTGATCGCCGATCGACTGACGCCCTTCGCTGCCGATGCCGAGGATCGACGCGCCGCCGACGACCTTGGCCACGATCCTTTGCATGGCGGCACCCGCGGTGAGCATCTCGTCGATCAGACGCTCGATGGCGGTGTTGCCGTAGCGAAGGTCGGAGTGGCCCCGCACGGGATCGGTTGGCAGCAGGTAGTGATTGATGCCGGCGATCGCGGTTTGCGCGTCCCAGAGACAGACGGCCACGCACGAGCCGAGGATCGTCGAGACGATGAGCGGCTGGCTGGCCGTGTAGACCTGGCCGGGATAGAGATAAACGGTACGGAGCTCCTGGGAAGCTCCCACATTCGTTGACATGATTGAAAGATTGAGCGCGGTCATCAGTGCACCGTGACGGTCGTCGTTTCGTGGAGGTTGGCGCAGTAGAGGGCGGTGGAAGCGTGGATGGCCAGGAGCTCGAACAGCTCGTGATCGACCGGCTGCAGCGCCTGTTTGTGCTCCAGAAGGCGGAACACCAGGATGGCGCCGGTGACGCGATCACCGATCCTGAGCGGGACGCAGGCGGTGAGCTTGTCTTCGCCGCCGGAGACGTGATCGTTGACGAACACCTCGCCGCCGAGGAGCCGGCTGCCGATCGGGCCGCTGCCGGCTTTGAAACTCTTGAGGCGCGATTCCTCGACGCCGAAAGACGAGGCCAGGCGGAACTCGCCCGCGGCTTCGTTGAATTCAAAGACGGCCACTTCCTCGGAGCCGATGAGGTTGACTACGATCTCCTGGATGGTGCTCAGCACCGTTTCCCGCTCCACGCTGGCGTGAAGCTGGTAGGAAGCGACGTAGAGATTGGAGAGGTTGCTGCTTTGAATCTCGATCTGGTGGTACTGCGAGGCGTACTTCTCGTTCTCGTGCTCGACGTCGTCGTAGCGGGCGCGAAGGCGCTCCAGCTCCAGGTTGGCGACGTCACAGTCGTGGCGCGACTTCTCCAGTTGCATGAGCGTTTCCTGGCGCGCGGCCTCGAACGACTCGGCGGCCCGGCGCAGGTCTTCCTTCTGCTGCAGGACGACGCGGGCTTCGATGATCTCCAGTTCCAGCCGGCGCTTGTCGCTCTCGAGAGTCGTGGCCATGGCCCGGAGCTTCTCGTTCTCGCGAAGGAGTCCCTGGGTGTACTGCTGCAGTTCCTCCCGCACGACGGTGATGTACGAGCGGTTCTTTTCGTCAGCGCTCACTGGTTCACCTCGTCGCCCAGAAAGTTGCGAACCTTGGCCAGGAGCTCGATGGCGTTGATCGGCTTGGTGACGTAGTCGGTGCAGCCGTTCGACCAGCCCGCTTCGACGTTTGCCGCTTCGCCGCGCGTGGTGACCATGATGATGGGGATCTGCTTCGTCTCTTCCGTGCCTCGGATCAGGCGGCAGGCTTCGAAGCCGCCCATCTTGGGCATGATCACGTCGAGAAGGATCAGATCGGGGAGGTGCTCCGTTGCCTTCCGCACGCCTTCCTCACCGTTGGTCGCGGTGACGAGCTCGTAAGGCCCGTTCCTGAGAATGAACTTCTCCATCATGAGGATCGTGCTCGAGTCGTCGACGAGAAGAATCTTTTTTCGGTTCATTCGCTCTGCTCCTTTATCTTTCTGTTGCGGTGATTTCGTGATGGATGATCGGAACGCCCAGGGAAAGCGGCGCGGAAGGTCTTGCGAAGTAGTAGCCCTGCACGAGGTCGATCCCGAGCGAGGTGACGGTCTCGAAATCGGCGGACGTCTCGATGCCTTCGGCGATGACGCGCCCGCCGAGGCGTGAGGCCAGCAGTACGATCGACTCGATGGCGGCTCGTGATGAGGGTTTGCCGGTGCAGTCGGTGATGAAGTAACGGTCGATCTTGAAGAGCTCGGGCCGGACCTCGATCAGCATGCGGTGGCTGGAGTAGCCGATGCCGATGTCATCGAGTGCGATCCGTACGCCCATGGCCCGGAGCTCGTAGAGCGCATCGAAGAAGGAGCGCTCGTCCCAGAACTTCTGCTGTTCGACGATCTCCAGGATCAGCCTCGAGACCGGCATGTCGTGCGTGCTGCACGTCTCGACGAGAAAGTCAGCGAAGTTCGGGTCGCGCTCGAGCGTCGATGCGTGGACGTTCACGGAGATGGCGGGCGATCCCGGAACGCTGGACCCGGCGGCCACGGCCCGGGCGATGCAGGCCCGATCGACCTCGACTTCCTTCCCTTTGCGGCGGACGTACTCGAAGAGCACGGTGGCCGACTCGACGTTCGAGTCTTTCGGGCCGCGGGCCAGGGCCTCGAGGGCGAACAGCATCGGCTCGGTCCCGACGATCTCGAAGATCGGCTGGAAGAGGATCGTCAGGCCGCCCGGCCCGAGGATGTCGTGAAGGAGCGTGCGGCGCTTCATCACGCGTCACCCATCAGGCGGTGGACCGCCGCGGCGATGTCCGGCAGAGGTGTCGGCTTGGCCAGAAACGCTTCGGCACCGAGAGCACGGGCGCTGCGCTGAATCTCCGGCGCGGTGTGTGCGGTCAGGATGATCACCCGCGTGCCGCGGGAGTGATGCCGCACGAAACGCAGGATCTCCAGACCCTCCACGGCGTAGCTCCAGGAGAGGCGGAGATCGGCGATGACGATGTTGTAGTGCCAGGTGGCGATCAGCGCTTCAGCTTCTTCCAGCTCACGGGCGCAATCGACATGGAATCCTTCGCGGGTGAAGAACTTCTTGAGGGCCGAGAGAACGACCCGCTCGTCTTCGACGAGCAACATCCTCGATGGGGTGGGGGTGTTGGTGGCAGGTGTCATGACCGCCGTCTATCGCAACGGCGGCGCCACTCGATTGGGCCGTGTTAGACCTGCGGCAACACGTTTGATGCGAAGGAGTTAGCTGGAAGTAGCGATAATTGGAATCGGATCGTATTTCGAATTTTCAAACACGCTTTTCGAATCTTTGCGCAGTGTCAAAAGCATGACCACGGAGGCACAGAGGGCACGGAGAATTGAAGGCGGAAGGATGAAGGATGAGGATGAACGAATTGGTGTGATCATCCTTCATCCTTCCGCTTTGATCCGTCAATCTCCGTGTTCTTTTTGTCTCCGTGGTGAGTTTTCCGCCGGTTGCTCAGCGAGCGCAGGATTCCATCGAGCACCGTATCCAACTCCTTGGCGACATCCTCGGCCAGAAAGCGCAACACCAAATAGCCGTTCTCTTGCAGGAGCTGGTCCTTGCGACGGTCGCGCCGATAGGCCGCTGGATCAGCCAGATGCTGCGGGCCGTCGATTTCAACAACGAGCCGCGACTCAACACACAGCAGGTCGACTTCCATGCGCCCAGAACTGTCGAACGCGATGGGCAGCTCGACGTTCAATTGAAAGCAACCTCGCGTTTCCGGCAACGTTTCCAGCCGTCGGTACAGGAATGCCTCGGTCGCGCTTCGAGCCCGGCTTGCGTCATTGAGCTCTGGCGTAATGACGTGAGCTGCTTGGACGAACAGGTTCGCCAGTGGGATATCAACGCCGTCTCGAACGAGCCTGCGGACGCTGCCGGCGTAGTCTCGCTTCCATAGCGGATCGGCGGGAAGAGGTACATCCGAGGGCCAGCCCGGAACGGCGCTGGCAGGGAGAACGATCGTGTACCCCACGGCTTCGTAGCCGACGCAGCGGCGGTCGAACATGCGGCCCAGCATCGGCACATTGACATCGGCGTAGTCGTGCACGCGCACTTCGCGCTTGCCGTCGTAGAGGCGGTGCAACCGGCCAACGTACTGCGCAATGGTCCCGCGCCATGACACCGGAAGCGTGACGAATAACGTGTCCAGCCGAGGGTCGTCGAATCCCTCGCCGACGTACCTGCCTGTAGCCAGAATGACGCGACCTTCGTGGCGTGGGATCGCTGCCAGCCGATCCGAGGCCTCTTGTCGTTGCTTCCTGCTCATTCCGCCTCGGAGCACGACGAGATGAGGGACCCTCCCAGTGATCCCGCTTGCGAGACGATCCAGGTGCTCGTTGCGTTCAGTCAATACGAGCGGTGCCCTGCCACCGTTCACTGCCTGGACGACGTCATCGCAGATGCGCCGATTACGCGTCTCGTTCTCGACCAACTCCTGGTAGAGAGCGTGGAACTCGACTCGTGCGTCGGACTCGCCGGAGTTGTGAGACTGGAACGCCGTCGGACATACGATCACGGTGTGGTCAAACGGCCTCGCGGCAGCCTGACCCTTCGCGCTGACTCGAAACCGTACCGGGCCGCACTGCATGAAGATGATCGGGTGATGGCCGTCCTTCCGCGCGACGGTTGCCGACAATCCTGCGACGAATCGCGCCTTCGCGCGGCGCGCCACCTGTTCAAAACTGTGCGCGGAAAGGTGATGGCACTCATCGACGATGAGCTGTCCGTATTCGCCGACGCGGTCATCGACTACGCCCTTGCGCACGAGGCTCTGCATGAGGGCCACGTCGAGTGATCCGTTCGGCCGATTCCGGCCGCCTCCGATACGACCGATCGCGGTTGCCGGCAGGTTCAGAAACGCGGACAAGCGCTCGACCCATTGGTCAAGCAGTTGCTGCCTATGCACAAGCACCAGAGTATTGACGCCGCGTTGGGCGATGAGCCAAGCCGCGATCACGGTCTTGCCGAATGCCGTCGTGGCGGATAGCACTCCCGTCTCGTGGGCGAGCATCGCGGCTGCCGCCACCTTCTGCTCAGGCCTGAGCTCTCCTTGAAAGGTTACCTGCAGAGGCTGGCCCGAGTACCGTTCATCACGAATGACAGGACGAATTCCCAGGTCGGACAGCAACCGGGAAACATCGTCCAGGCAACCCCGTGGTAGCCCGAGATGATGGGGATGCTCCTCTGCGCAACCAATGACCCGCGGCTTGCCGTACGTGGGCAGGCGCATCGCCTGTGTTCTGAAAAACTCCGGATTCTGAAACGCCGCGAGACGGAGCAGCCGGTTTCGCAGGGCGGGGAGCAGGTTTTCTTTGGCGATGTAGATCTCGTTACCCAGAACCAGTTCCAGACTGGGAGGTACCGCGCCCGCGATCGCCGGCTCTTTCCGCCGGCGCCCGGGCGGAGTCGTCCACGGATGGACCTCATCCTCATCGGGCGGAACGCGCACGCCGATGACCCGTCCTCGACGTTCGGCTTCGAGCACGATGCTTTCCAGTTGTACGCGGTCAATCTTCTGTGTGCCCGACAGAAAGGCCCATTGGTCGGGATAGGGTGCGAGCTGCTCGTCGACAAAAACGCTGTTGGCGCGTTCGCGCGACTGCTTCTGCAACGGCAATGCGATCAGGTTGCCAAATCCTCCCCGAGGCATCGTGTCCTGATTCGGGAAGAACCGGTCGTACGAGTCCAATCCTACTTCCGGGTGCCGCTCCATCGTCTCCGTCAGGATGTGCGATCCGAGCTTGCGGGCTACTGCGGCTGAGACAGCCTGATCGAAGAACAGCCAGACGTGCCCGCCCCGCCCTGAGCGTGACCGTTCGAGCGCCGCCGGAAGACCAAGGCGGCGACACGTATCGAGGAATGCTGTCGTATCTTCGCGCCAGCCTGTCTTGTCGAAATCGACTGCCAGGAAGAAGCACGTCTCATCCGGGAGCATCGGGTATACGCCGGCGACGAATGGCTGGCCATCATCGTCATGGCCGGACAAGTGCCATCGAACCACGTCATCCGTCAGCGGGAGAAAACGGCGTTGCAGACAGTCGGCACATTTGATCCGTGGCTTTTCACAGATCCCTCGAACCCATTCGTTCGCGCACGCCGGCGCATATCCGGCTTTGCCTGTTCTCCGGCTCTCGAAGCGCCGCGGGTAGACATCTTCACGGCCGCGGAAGAGCGAACGAAACAGGGAGATCTTCGCCTCAGAAGGGGAAAGCTGGTGGACGAGGCCCGAACTCGTATCCATCGGATTGTCGTTAGCGTACATGACGTGGAGGAGGTTGAATGAAACCGTCTAGTCTCGACCAGTTGAGAAATGGAAATGACACGGAAAGGATCGCGCGACTCCACGATTTGTAGACAGCGTTTGGGCATCTCCTGTTAGCGTAAGCTGGCGGTCACGGTGGCGACAAGTAACCCGGTATCATCACTATTCGAGAGAAATCGCCACGATGCGGAACGTCCTCTGGTACCTGCTCGCTGCCTTCTGCGAAATCGCCGGGTGCTACGCGGTCTGGATGTGGCTCCGGCTCGGGCGCACCGCGTGGTGGTTGCTTCCGGGCACGCTCACTCTCGTCGTCTTTGCGGTCGTGCTGACGAGGATCGACTCGGCGTTCGCCGGCCGTGCATTCGCGGCGTACGGCGGGGTCTACATCGTCAGCTCCCTCCTCTGGCTTGCGGTCGTCGAGCGAACAGCTCCCAGACTTACGGACTTGATCGGCGTCGCGCTCTGTCTCGCCGGCTCGGCGGTCATTCTCTTCGGCAGGCACGCGGCTTGATGATTTGATTCGCGCAGCGAGCTTCCGGGAATGCGACAATCGGGAAATGCAACTCAAGGATCTGATCGAGCCCGGAGACATCGTGATCGGCGTCCATGCCTCGGGCATTGGCGTGGCCGCGGCGCAGCTTCTTCGGGAGACACTTCCGCGAAGGGGTGTTGCCCCGGCCGATGTCGAACGGCTCGTCGGCGCGGTCCTGGAACGGGAACGTGAAGCGCCGACGCTTTGCGGCGCGATCGCCATTCCCCATGCGCGCGACCCGCAACTCACGGCGTTCGTCGCGGCGATCGGCATCAATCCAGGCGGAATTGTCGAGGGCTCTCCGGCTCCGGCCGTGCTGATCGTCTTCATATCGCCGGAGGCGAAACGCAGCGAACATCTGGCGTTGCTGGCCTCCCTGGCGCGCTTCGGCCGCGATCGGGCCGCGGTCGCCTCGATGGCAGCGGCGACCAGCGCTGAGGATGTGGTTCAGTTCATCCGACGAATGTAGGTCAGATTCTCCAGTCGACCCGGCCCTGATTGGAGAACCAACAGCGTAATAATCAGTCGAAGATGGTGGCCGAGCCTTGGGCAACCAACGCCGCCGGCCGTGCCGGCTACCCCTCCTGCAGCGACAGCCAGTCCGCATCGTCCTCATAGGCGAAGAGGTTCCCGAACCTTGCCCACCGAACCAGCGTGTCGAACATATCCTCGTAGTTCTCTCGCGGCAGGGCGAGGATGACCATCTCGCGGACGAGGTCTCCGCTGGCCCCGTGGTCCGGCCGTTGATCGAGCATCGTGTGGACGTCCTGGAACAGCCGAAGCTTGAGGAGTTGCGCCCGCCAGATCGCTTTTCGTTCCGGCGCCTCGGCACGGACGAACCGCCGGCCGTCTGCAGTCAGAACGATGTCCTGTTTGGGCGTGTCGACGAAGTTCAGAAGCTCGGCGGCCTTGGTGATGACCATGATGTGTCCGAATTCATGACCGGTCGCCGCGGCGACGTCGAAGATGTCGTCCATGCCGCCCTTGGCATCGAGGTACTCGAGCAGACCGATAACGTCGGAGGTGTCCGTGCGCGGCAGTGCTTCGATTCTGCCGGCTCGCGCGACCGCAGCGGCGGGAACGTCAGGCATCTCAGCCCCGGTGATGATCTCGTGCAGATAGTCGACCAGAGCTTCCGATTCACGCGACCGCTGGTCGCGCGGCCGGGGAATGGTGTTCTCGACGATCGTCCGAACACGTCCGGGGTTGCTGCTCAGGACGATGATGCGATCGGCCATGTACGCCACTTCCTTGATGTCATGGCTCACCATCAGGATCGACGAGGGGTTCGAGTCGTGCGGTTCCCAGAGATCGATCACCTCCGCGCGCAGCCCTTCCGCGGTCAGTGCGTCGACGTGGCTGAACGGCTCGTCCATGAACAGGATCTCGGGATTGGTGGAGAGCGCTCGGGCGATGCCGAGGCGTTGCTTCATGCCGCCTGACAGCTCGCGCGGATAGGCCTCTTCGAAACCGGCAAGGCCCACGGTGCGGATTGCTTTCTCGGCCAGCGTTCTCCTCTCATCCAGCGGAAGCCCCGCGGCCTGCAGAACTGCTTCCACGTTCTGCGTGACGGTCATCCAGGGATAGAGCGCGAAGCTCTGGAAGACGATGGCGATGCCGGGAGTAAGGCCGCGAACCTCACGACCGTGGTAGAGGACCTCGCCCTGCGACGGACGAATGAGTCCGGCCAGGATGCGCAGGATCGTAGACTTGCCACACCCCGATGGTCCGAGCAGCGCCACGACCTCGGACGGTTTGATGGCCACGTTGATGTCTTCGAGCACGCGAAGCCGCGAGCCGTTCGGCATCGCGAAATCGTGCGATACGTTGCGGATCTCGCAGAGCGTTTCCGTCGTTTTCGTTGTCGTAGGAAGATCGATCGTTGCTGTCACGCGTCACCTCACTTGCTCAAAGAGAATCGCGACTCGGCCAGGCTGTACAACCGTTTCCAGACCGTTCGGTTGAACGTCACCACCACGACCGCCATGACGAACACGCAAGCATAGAGCCGAGGCAGGTCGGCATGTTCCGCCGCCAGACTGATCTGCGCCCCGAGTCCATTCGCGGTGAGCACCTTTCCATTGAACGTTACGAACTCGGCGACAATGCTTGCATTCCACGCGCCGCCCGCCGCCGTCACCCACCCGGTCACGAGGTAGGGGAAGACCGCGGGCAGATAGAGGAACCGGAAACGCAGCCAGCGGCTAAGTCGATAACTCCGCGCGGCCTCGCCGAGGTCCGAGGGAATGGCCGAGGCGCCGGCGATGACGTTGAAGAGGATGTACCACTGCGTCCCGAGGAGCATGAGAACGACGCTGCCCCAGCCGAGCGACACACCCGCCGCTTTCAGAATGGCGATCACGAGCGGAAAGAGCATCGGCGCGGGGAAGGACGCCGCGATCTGGACGATGGGCTGAAAGATCCTCGACAGACGCGGTGAAAGCCCGATGGCAAGACCGGCCGGAAGTGTCCAGAGCGTCCCGATCGTCGTGGAGAGGAGCACGCGGCCGAGCGTCCATCCGCACGCTCCGAAGATCGGCAGGTACTCTCGAACAGGCAATCGACCGAGCAACAGCAACAGCCGCCAGCTACCGAAGAGGAGAGTGGCCACGAGCAGACCGAAGAGCACGAGCGACAGGATGCTGGAGCCGGACCTCACTGGCCTCTTCTCCGGCGGAGGTGCTGCCGGCTGATCCTGGTTCGTAAAGCGGCGACGAAGGGCCGCAATGACAGTGCCCAGCCAATCGATGATGCTCGACCGCCGCAGCCAGTCGTAGAACCACGAGGACGACGACTGTTCGTCTGAGCCTTCCTCGACGCGGAACTTCTGCGCCCAGACCACCACCGGCCGCCACAGCAACTGATCGAGGACGACGATCATCGTCACCATGGCCACAATCGCCCACAGCATGGCCCGGCCGTCGCCCTTCGCCACGGCGACGCTCATGTAGGAGCCGATGCCGGGAAGCCGGAAGTCCTTGTCACCGAGTTGGAAAGACTCGGTGATCATCAGGAAGAACCACCCGCCGGCCATGCTCATCATGCTGTTCCAGACCAGACCGATCGTGGAGAACGGCAGCTCGAGCCACTTCAGTTTCTGCCACCAGTCGAAGCGATAGATCGTCGCCGCTTCGATCTGGTCTTTGGGAATCGACCGGAGCGAGTGGTAGTAGCTGAAGGTCATGTTCCAGGCCTGGCCGGTGAAGATCATCAGCACGGAGGCCAGCTCGAGGCCGACGTTACTGTTGGGAAAGACCGAGACCAGCGCCAGCACCACTCCCGGCATGAAGCCCAGCACAGGAATGCTCTGGAGGATGTCGAGCAGCGGGACGAGGACCCGCTCCGCGACCGCATCCTTCGCCGCCCAGTAGCCGTAGGTGAGGGTGAAGAGAAGCGAGAAGCCGTACGCGATCAGGCCGCGCGTGAGCGAATAGAAGGTGTAGATCGGAAGCGCGGAGAGAGACAGATCGATGTGGACGGCCGGCCGTAGCGTGCGCCACTCGCCGGCGAGAGAGGCCAGCCCGAAGACGATTCCGATGACCCCGAGGAGGAGCACGGCATCGATCCACACACCTCGGCGGAAGCGTTCGAAGAACGCCGTCGCTTCGCCCCATGCTCCTTCATGCGGCTGCATCGTAAAGGTCCTGTATCCATCGCGGTTGAGCTCTCGGACGACTTGGCGCATCGTAGCATTGGAGACTCTTCCTTATGATGTGCAAACGAGCCGGCGGCATCACTTTTCTTCTGACGGCACTGCTGACGCTGTCGCTCGCGTTCTGCGCCGCTCCCGAATCTCAGAAAACATCCAATCCTTCTTCTGCGGCGAAAACGAAACCGCAGGTCGTTACGGCACCACTACCATCTGCCAGCAGTGCGACGGCTGCCGCGCTTCCTTCCAACACGAACCAGAAGTACGCAGACATCCTCTATCCGGAAGGTGCGCCGTCGCGCGAGAACTACGACACGGGTGCGGATGAAAGAGTGCGCTACGGCCTGCTCGGCGAGGCATCCCTTGCTTCCGGCAAGTCTGTAATCCTCTACTCCGAGTCCGTTGGCGACGCGAAGAAAGATCACTCCTTCTGGGTGTTTCTCGCGGTACTCGGTGTCGACAGCGGAAAGACCCACGTGCTCCGTCGACTCGAGATCACCGACCGGCTGCCGCTTCGTGATCAAGCCGACGGCTTTTTCAAGATTGCCGGACGCGCTAACGCCTACTCCGTTGCTCCGGCCTCCGACGCGGTCGACATCCACGTCTGGGTGCTCCTCTCAGGAACGGGGGGTATCAGTGCAGCCACCGACTCCTTCTACAGCGTCGATTCCGAGGGAGGCTTCCACCTGCTTCTCGACGCCGGAATGACCGCCGCGTACGGCCGCTCCGGCTGGAAATTCGAAGAGCAGACGACGTCGCTCGTGAGCGTGTCTCCCCAGGGCGAAGCCATCAATATCGCGCGATGGACCAGGATCACCACGAGAAGCGAGCCGGAGCAGCCGAAGGAGTCCTGCCGCGCCGAGCAGAAACACTACATCTTTCGGGAAGGAGAGTACGTCGAGTCCGCTTCCGCGACAGTAAGTGCGACGATGCGCCCTCTGCCGCGGCTCGCCTTCCTGGATCCAAAACCGTGTGCGGACTCGAGCGTACAGAAGTGAGCAGGCGTACATCCAGCTTTGCGCGGACGGCACTGTCTCTAACGCCGAAATGTGATCCCCGTCACATTCCCCGGTTTGCGCACTGCGTACACTCCCGCCCAATGCTTTGATCCAAATAAATCGGAGTTTTTCCAAAGAGGGCGTACCCGTACGCCCTCTTTTTTTTTAAGGAGGGAACTTGAAACAGCACCGGACTTCGTCACTCATCCTTTCGATCATCGTGTGGACCGTGGTAGCGGCAATGCTGCCCCTGACGCTCGCTGCCAGACAGCGCGCGACGGGCAAGACCGAAGAGATCGTTGGAATCGTCACGCAGACGTCGGCGAGCTCTCTGACCATCAATACATCGAAAGGCGATCGCGTGGTGCACCTCACCTCCGCGACGGTAGTCCGCCTCGATGGTCAGCCCTCTTCCGTTTCGGCCATCGCCGTTGGCGACAAGGTCGAGGCGCACACGCAGACGGAATCCGACGGCACCAGCACCGCGCTGGTGATCGAGGCCGAGTCGCACCCGGCCACGGAGCTCGAAGGGACGGTGAAGTCGATTACGGCCACCACGCTCACGGTCACCACGTCGACCGGAGATGTGGCGACGACCCTCACCGCGGACACGCGCTTCTTCGTGAACGGGAAGACAGCGACCGCAGCGGATATTCATCCCGGCGATCATGTCGAAGTCGAGGCGCAGGAGCAGACCGACAAGACCCTGAACGCGCTGGTGGTACGGGTGGAGCAGGACAGCGTTCATCTCCGCGGCGTCATCTCGAAGGCCAGTACCTCCTCCATCACCGTCACCACCAGCACCGGTGACGTGGTAGTGGCGTTGACTACCTCCACGCTCATCCGCATGGACGGTAAGGTGGTAAACGCATCGATGCTTGTCGTCGGCAGCCGCGTGGAGATCGATGCCGTGCGAACGGCCGACGGGTCACTGGCCGCTGTCACCATCAACGTCGAGCTTCACGACGCCCTGGCGGAGATCGAAGGGTCGGTGACCTCGGTGGCAAGCGATCACATCGTCGTGCACACGAGGTCGGGCGACGACGTCACGATCGGCGTGACCACGGATACGATCATCCGCGGCGATGACCATATGCTCGGCCTGGCGGACATCAAGGCAGGCGATCACGTCAGCGTGGAGGCCCGCGTGAACGCTGACGGCTCGTTCACGGCTCTAAGGATCGAGGTCGGGAGCGATGAGGGCGATGGGAACAATGACAACTCCGTCAACCTGACCGGAGTGATCGCCTCGATCTCGACCGGGTCGATCAACGTGACCGCCGGCGGCAAGACCGTGGTGGTGAACATCGGCACGACCACGATCATCCGACACGGTTCAACGACCTTGTCCATCTCCGACCTGAAGGTTGGGAATCAGGTGGAGGTGAAGGGACAGCTCAACACCGACGGCTCCGTCGCCGCCACTCTCATTCAGGTCGAAGATACGGGCAACACGAACCATCCCGAACCGGTGGAATTCAGCGGCGCGGTAACGGCCGTCTCCGCGACATCCCTGACAGTCAAGGCAGGACAGACTTCCGTGACGGTGGGGCTCACATCCACCACGGTGGTGATGAGCGGCGACCATGCCGGAGCAATATCGGATCTGAAAGTCGGTCAGCACGTGGAGGGGCAAGCCAATCGTCTGGCGGACAACAGCCTGGTGGCAACGCAGATCAGGATCGATCACTAGGCCGTCAGCGAGTTACGCCCAGCGGCCGTCTGTATCTGGTGTACGGCGCTGGTTTCTTTTGTCGTCCATGCACGTGGGTTCGATTCCCAAGTGGACAACTGAGCCCGGGGTGGCGTGGTGGAGGAGTCATTCAACGGGAGAGAGCGTGCTATCCCAAGCACGGCCTCGGTGCTCAGTATTCGTCAATTCATCGCTCTCACGAACGACGCCGTTACCCAGTTCGCCGTGGGGTCGGGTGTGGTGGCGCCGTCGTAGTTCGTAAATGCGACGAAATAGATGGTGTCGCCCGCGTTGAGGAGCAGCTCCGTGGAGCCGGCGACGGGAATGCTGAAGTGCTCATATGTCGTGTAGTAATTGGTGTTGAGAGAGATGTTCTGTGAGCCGTAGATGAGGCCAAGGTAGATGGACGGCGTCTCCGGATAGCTGTTCGCCGTTTTCACCTCCACAGCGATGCTGAAGCGGTAGATGCCCTTGACCGGCGCCTTGAATTGCCAGTTCTGGCCGGTCGTGACCGTGCTGTCGGTGTCGTAGACGGCCGTTGAAAAATTCAAGCGGACGTAAATGCCCTTCGGCACCGTCAAGGCATCGCCAAGCACGTAGCGGGCGGCCGGTCCGCCTGCGCCTGCCGCGCCCGGAGCACCTTGCGCGCCGGGATCGCCTTTCGGACCTTGCGGACCGGTGTCGCCCTTCGGACCCTGCACCGCGGAGATCGTGATCGTTCCGCCGCTGGTGTCGACCGTTGCGCCGGGCCCGGCTTGAATGGTCACAGCTCCCGACTGACCATTGATGCTGAAAACGCCGGCGGCAGACGCCGGCAGGCTGGCGAAGCGCATCTCGAAGCCAGTGCCGTCATTCGACCCGGGATTCCCTCCGGTGCCGGCGACCTGCGAGGCGTAGGCGATAACCTTGCCCGCGCCGGAGACCACGTCGATGCGCACGGCGCCGTTCGTGGTTGAGAGTCCTGGTGAGAAGCCGGCGAAATCGTTGATCTGCATGACGCCGTGTCCGCCGAGGCTGTAGGTCTGCGGCGTCGAAAGCTGCTGCCCATCCTGGTCCTGGACCGTAACCTTGACAGTAACCGGCTGCCCGGCTGCCTCGATGATTCCGAAGTTGTAGCGGAAGGACTCGGCGGAGGCGGTGGTCACCCCGTGGAGCTGCGTGAACTGGCTCGATCCGATCGCGAGATCGGATCGCACCGCCGAAAAGGCGAGCCCGTTCGTATCTTTCAGCGCGAGGCCGGGAGGACTGTTATACGTGCGGCCCGAGACCAGCAGTTCCTGATCGGAAGTAACGTGCAGCGCGCCGCCCACGCCCGTCATACCGAAGAGCGAGCCGACGATGTCGTCATAACGCCGCGTGGCGTTGGCGGGAATGACGTCGCTCTTCGTCACCGGCGTGGGGTTCGCGTTCCCGAGGAGCAGCAGTCCCATCTGGATGTTCGCCGGGGCGCCCGAGACGTTCGTCACCCATAGTGTCGTGTAGAACTGGCTGCCACCCACGCCCCCGGTGCGCGCGACACCAGGAACGAAAAGATCTGTCCCCGTGAATCCTGCCTTCGCACCACCCGCCGCTAAAAATGTGACGAACGCGGCAATCGCTGCGAATCGACCGAATCCGGAAAAGCTCGAGACGGTGTTTCTCATTGCACGACTCCCTCTTGTCCCGACCTCCATCCTCGAACGACGAAATGTGCGGCCAGGCGCCGTCGCGTCCGAGGAGATGGTCTCCACACGGATTACGACCGAAGACAGGCTCGTGCGTGAGCAAACCGTGACGGAAGGGATGCGTGGCGGCAAACGGCGAATACTGGCAACTTGACGAAGCACGGCCATGCGGGTTCCTGATTGGGGCCACACCCTCGATCCCTTCCTGCTACGAGGGTCTGACCCCGCTCGCACAATCGCGCTACGAGTGAACCGCCGCCGAGCCCTTCGACTCCGCTCAGGGCAGGTGCAGCGGTCAGCCTCAGCGGTCAGCCGGCGGGCCGACTGCGCTACGACCGCACCTTCCCCGGCCGAATGTTACGAGGGTGGCGGTCCCGTGGACCGCCACCCTCGTCGCGTTGTCCTCATCCGAAGACAGCTAACCTGTGAACGGGTTCCGATTTCCCATTCACACGTATCGATTACCCATGAACAGGTAAATTTACCCGTTCACTCATGGAGATTACCCATGAAAGGGTAAATTTACCTGTTCACTCGTTC